>ERZ808240.714-NODE-714-length-42718-cov-26.506012_pt1 | contig 42718 bp, 37 predicted proteins | sample MGYA00521084_ERZ808240 | MGnify/ENA primary metagenome ERZ808240 (study PRJEB31516, sample SAMN03275571) | gut metagenome | biome: mammalia-associated habitat; material: feces | host: Papio cynocephalus | place: Kenya | collected 2012-08-06 ...
TTTTCGTTTATTCTGTAGGGGCGACCATTGGTCGCCCGCCGGATTATGGTTAAACCATAAATTTGATATTTGTTTTCTGTACGGAAAATCATTGGTTATCAGCATGAAATTCTGGTAACTGCAACGGGCGACCAATGGTCGCCCCTACAAAAACAATCCATCAGATTAACATTATTCAATCCTGAATTTTAAAATAACCATCGAATTTGCGTTATTTTAATTATTATATCATATACGGCAAAAAAATAAAAGCATAAATTTTGCCTTATGCAATCAGCACTTGACTATAATATATAATATGAGATATAATTAATATGGTTATTTTTAAATAGGAGTGATTTTATTGGCAATAAACAAAGCTGTGCTGAAAACAATAAAGGCTGTATCCTTTGCCCATATTGATGTAAAAAACAAATATCAGAAAATAAGACATCTTTACAGACTCGCCCACCCGTTTATCAGCGATATATCAGAAGGGTATATATTCGCTGACAGCGAAATCAATGATATACCGATAAGAACTTTTATACCTGATGTTTCTGAAAGTGAGGATATACTGATATTCTTTCATGGCGGCGGCTGGGTAATCGGCGATATTGAAAGCTATTCGCATACCTGTTCTGTAATGTGCCGTGAAACAAAAAGATGCGTTATAGCCGTTGAATACAGAAAAGCTCCGGAAAACAAATTCCCTGACGGTCTTTATGACTGCTATCAGGTTGTAAAGAAAATTGCTGAGGATAAAAAGGAAAATCAGCGTATAATACTTATAGGTGACAGTGCCGGCGGAAATCTCTCTGCTGCGGTCTGCCTTATGGCAAGAGAAAAAAAAGAATTTGAAATTGATGCACAGATACTGATATATCCGGCAGTTTTCAATGACCATTCTGAAAATTCTCCGTTCAAATCCGTTCATGAATGCGGAAAGGATTATTTTCTTACAGCACAGAGAGTCTGCGATTATGCGGAAATGTATGCAAAATCCCCTGAGGATTACAATAATCCGCTTTTTGCCCCACTGCTTGCTGAAAATCATGAAAATCTCCCTCCTGCACTTATACTGACGGCTGAATATGACCCTTTGCGTGATGAAGGGGAAGCTTATGGAGAAAAACTGCGTTCTGCCGGAAATTATGCTGAAATTCACAGAATAGAGGATGCTTTGCATGGTTTTATAACTCTGCCTCTTAATTTCAAAATAGTTCAGCAGAGTTATAACTATATAAATGAATTTCTTGACAAGGCGGCATATAATAATGGCATCTGAAAAAAAATGGAACAAACTTGACAATGCCGGAAAAATCTTTCCTCCGTCAAGCAATAAGACTGATACAAAAGTTTTCCGCTATTCATGCGAACTTATTGAAAATATTGTTCCGAAAGTCCTCCAGCACGCCGCAGAAGTTACTGCTGAAGCATTTTCAATTTATAAATCAGTCCTTGAAAGAGGCTTTTTCTGGTACTATCTTGAAAGAAGCGATATAAAACCTGTTGTAAAAGAGGAATATAAAAGCATATGTGCCCCCATTTACAGAAAAAACAGAATAAATCTGCTTTTTGAAGTAACATATTATAAAAAACGCATAAATCTTGAGGTATTCCATGCTCTTTCAGACGGAACAGGAGCGTTGCATTTTTTTCAGGCTCTTATTATAAATTATCTTTCAGAACTGCATAATATCAGCATAAAACCTGAATGGTTCGAGTCGTCATCAGATTTTCAGAAATCATCAGACAGTTTTCAGAAATACTATTCAAAAAAGAAATTCCCTGATGCCAGAAAGGATAAATTCAGACGTGCATATAAAGTAAGAGGTCTTAAATATTCAGGCTACAGACTCAAACTTATAAGGGGAGTTATACCTGTAAACCAGACTCTTAACAAAGCTCATGAATACAACTGTTCAATAACCATATTCCTGACAGCCTGCCTTATAGCTGCGATAGGGGAGGAGATACCTGAGAGAAAAAAGAAAAATCCTGTTATAATTTCTGTTCCTGTCAATCTCCGCAACTATTTCAAATCTGAAACAGCAAGAAATTTTTTCGGAACTGTCAATATAGAATACAATTTCAGCATAAATTCAGGTGATTTCAATGATATAATCAAAAAAGTATCTGAACAGTTCAGTCAGAATCTTACATTTGAAAAACTTTCTGCTCATATAAATTCCCTGTCAAAGGTGGAACATAACGCATTTGCCAAGATAGCACCGCTTTTTTTCAAGGATATATGTCTTAAAACTGCACATGATATATCAGCTCTTGAAGTTACATCATCAGTTTCAAATGTGGGTATAATAAAAATGCCTGAAATATTTCAGGACTATATCCGTATATTTGATATATGCACATCAGGAAACCGTCCGTCAGTCTGTATGTGTTCATATAAAAACAATATAAGCATAAGCTATACATCTCCGTTTATAAACAGCGATATACAGAGAAATTTTTTCTGTCATCTTTCTTCCATGGGTATAAAGGTTGAAATCTCAACCAATCCTTTGGAATTCAGAGAGGAGTGACCCTGACTTTATGAAACACTGTGACAAATGCAACGTCGATGTTGTCGGCAACAGAAAAATATGCCCTCTTTGTCAGACCGTACTTACAGGAACAGGTGAGGAGGAGCTTTATCCTTACATACCGACGTTCTACAGCAAATATAAATTTCTTATAAAAACGGCTGCATTCATATCAATAAGCATATGTATAATAGCTCTTGCCGTAAACTATATGATACCGCAAAGCGGCGGCTGGTCGCTGCTTGTGGTTCTCGGAATGCTCAGTCTCTGGATAAGTCTTTTCATAATCATACGAAAAGGCAGCAATATCCCGAAAACTATTCTTTATCATGTTTTTGTAATATCCGTTCTTTCAGTAATGTGGGACAGGATAACCGGCTGGCATGGCTGGTCATTTGATTTTGTAATTCCCGCAGTATGCATTTTTGCAATAATAATCATGCTTATATTTATAAAAGCTTTTAAAATGCGGCTTCAGGACTATGTTTTCTTTATATTTATAGATTCAATATTCGGAATAGTTCCGATAATTCTTTATTCAGCAAGTCTTGTGAAAATACAGTATCCTTCCGTAATATGCACAACTCTCAGCATAATAACAATTGCCGGTCTGCTGATTTTTCAGGGAAGAAATGTAATTATCGAATTAAAAAAGAAATTTCATATTTAAATTAACGCCAATTCGATTGTAATTCGTTTATCTGAAGTTCAGATTTAATATGCAGATTCGTTTTGTAAATTCAGGCGGGCAAACTGTGTGGAGGGTTGGGGAGGGTTAAGACAGTTTTATAATAGCTATATATATTTTTATTTTCAAATTTTCATATGATAGAAATATAAAAAGCCTCCAACCCTCCCTTACTCTCCCTTAGTCTACTGAAACAGATGAACCATAACGGGCGACCAATTTTCACCTCTACAGAAAAATAATCCATCGGATTTGCGTGTATTAAGCCCTGAGTTGTACATATACTATAAATGCAGCCGGATTTTTTAAAAAGAAGGGATTTATATGGCAAAAACAGTCAGAATAATACAGAAAGCTAAAATCTATCATCCGAAATCAGAAAGATTGAAAATGCAGAATAAATCATCTGAAAAGAATGAAAAATAATTTTTTTAATATCTATTGACAAATTATCCGCTTTATGATATACTAATTACAATTTAATCTGAAAAGGCTATGACGAAGACGGCTGAAAATAAATGTTTACAGAGAACCGGAAATGGTGCGAACCGGCAGCGGATATTTTCATTGGCTTATCCCTTCTGAGCTGAAAGTCCCAAAGGCTTACAATATGCCGAGTAGATGCTTTCCGACAGTGCAGCGTTAATGCACAGAGCTTGACTGAGCTTGCAGAGAGGTGCTTTTATCTGATAAAAGTGCAATTTGAGTGGTACCACGGATTTTTTATCCGCCTCAAAGGTTTTTACAATCTTTGAGGCGTTTTTTATTTAATAAGGAGGACACTATGGAAAATATGGAACAGAAACTTATGGAAATCGCTGAGAGAATCAGAACTCTCCGTGAAATCCTTGGAATCAGCGAAGAACAAATGGCTGAAAAAACCGGCGTTTCACTTGATGAATATACCGAACTCGAAAAAGGTACAAGTGATTTCAATTTTACTTTTATTTATGCCTGTGCAAATGTATTCAATGTGGAAATAAAAGATTTGCTTGAAGGTACAAGCCCAAGCCTTTCAGAATATTCAGTTACAAGAAAAGGTGAAGGTCTGCCTATCGCAAGACGTGAAGGCTTTACTTATAATAACCTCGCTCCGCTTTTCAAAAATAAAATTGCTGAACCTTTCAGAGTTAAAATCCCATATTCCAGAGAAGCTGAAAATCAGGAGATGAAATTCAGCACTCATAAAGGTCAGGAAGTTGATATCATTATCAGCGGTTCTCTTAAAATCCAGATAAACGGCAATGTTGAAGTGCTCAATGAAGGCGATGCAATCTACTATGACAGCGGAAACCCTCACGGAATGGTTGCTGTAGGCGGTCAGGACTGCGAACTTTATGCAGTTGTTCTCAATGAAAACGGAAAAATCTCAAAATATAACGCTGCGGTTGAAAATCCTGTCAAAACTGATGTTATAAGCAGAGTTTCAAACAATAACTTCATATACAGCAAATTTATTGACACTGAACTCGATAAAAATGGTGTAATCAATAAAATAAGCTTCAAAGATGAGGAAAAATTCAATTTTGCATTTGATATTGTTGATGCTCTTGCTGAAAAATGTCCTGATAAGCTTGCAATGCTCCATATTTCAAATTCAAAGGAAGAAAGACGCTTTACATTTGCTGATATGAAAAAATATTCAGCTATGACTGCAAACTACTTTGAATCACTCGGAATCGGAAAAGGCGACAGAGTTATGCTCGTTCTCAAAAGACATTATCAGTTCTGGTTCTCAATACTTGCACTCCATAAAATAGGTGCTATTGTTATCCCTGCAACAAATCAGCTCGTTGACCATGATTTTGAATACAGATTCAATGCTGCCGGAGTAAAGGCTATCGTATGCACTGCTGACGGAGATGTTGCTCATCAGGTTGATATTGCTGCTCCTAAGTGTGAAACTCTTGAAACAAAAATCATAGTAAACGGCTCAAGAGACGGCTGGCATAACTTCAATGAAGAATTTGCCGCATTCAGCGATGTATATGAACGCAAAGAGGATACACCTTGCGGCAGCGATAAAATGCTTATGTTCTTTACTTCAGGAACTACAGGATATCCGAAAATTGCTGCTCATAATCATAAATATCCTCTCGGACACTTTATTACTGCGAAATACTGGCATAATGTAAATCCTAATGGTCTGCATTTTACAATATCAGATACCGGCTGGGGAAAAGCTCTCTGGGGCAAACTCTATGGTCAGTGGCTCTGTGAAGCAGCTGTATTCACATATGATTTTGACAGATTCCATGCCGAAGATATACTCCCGATGTTTGCAAAATATCATATAACTACATTCTGTGCTCCTCCTACAATGTACAGATTCTTTATAAAGGAAGACCTTTCAAAATATGACCTTTCATCAATCGAATATGCAACAGTTGCCGGTGAAGCTCTTAATCCTGAGGTTTATCAGCAGTTCTACAAAGCTACAGGCGTAAAGCTTATGGAAGGATTCGGTCAGACTGAAACAACTCTTGCTATAGGAAACTTTGTCGGAACAAATCCGAAGCCGGGTTCAATGGGCAAGCCTTCTCCGCTTTATGATATCGATATAGTTCTCCCTGACGGAACAAGTGCAAAAAACGGTGAAACAGGCGAAATTATTGTAAGAACAGGCGAAAAGATTCCGTGCGGTCTTTACTGCGGATATTACCGCAATGAACAGAAAACCAAGGAGGTTTGGTATGATAATATGTATCATACAGGAGATACTGCATGGCGTGATGAGGACGGCTATTTCTGGTATGTAGGAAGAGTTGATGATATTATCAAATCATCAGGCTATCGTATCGGACCTTTTGAAATAGAAAGCGTTATCATGGAACTTCCTTATGTACTTGAATGTGCTGTAACTGCTGCAAAAGACGAAATCAGAGGTCAGGTAGTAAAGGCTACTATCGTTCTTACAAAGGGAACTGAGGGCTCTGATGAGCTTAAAAAGGAAATCCAGAATTATGTAAAAACTCATACCGCTCCTTATAAATATCCGAGAATAGTTGAATTTACAAAGGAACTCCCTAAAACTATCAGCGGCAAAATCAGACGTGTTGAAATCAGAAACAATGACAATGAAGCATAATATCAGCATATAAAAAAATGCTCCTGGAACACTGTGTTTCAGGAGCTTTTTGTTTTTTCGGTGATAAAATTTTATTATTAAACGCGAATTCGACAATAAAATTTTATGATTCAAAATAAGGGATTTTTCTTATATTTTGTAGGGGCGACCATCGGTCGCCCGTTAGATTCACCGGAATTTCAGGCGGGCGACCAATGGTCGCCCCTACAGAAAATAACCATCGAATTGGCGTTAAAATTCTTTATCTGAATAAATTTTTACAGAAATTATATATGATAAGACGGTAATCAGAACAGCAGCCGCAATCAATGCTGTAACTATAATATATGTTGGCATATCCGATGAAAGGATATTTGATTTATATACAAAATATACCGATGCACCGGCAATTGCAAGACAAATCATGCATATCAGTTTTCCACGCTCTATACCGAATTTTATAAAAAACGGAATGGATATAAAACATACAAGACATGATGCAATAACCGCTCCGATTGTTGAAAGCACACTTTCAGTAAAATCAGATGTTCCGACAGCAGAATATATAAATGAAAATATAATGCTTATTATTCCGCCTGCAATACTGAAAGCAGCTGTAATTATAAATTTTGCAGAAATAACATCTTTCGGTGAAACAGGCATTGACATAGCGATTTTGTCCCAGTTATTGTATTCATCATATGAAAATGTAGACATTGTAAGAATAATTGAAACAATTGAAATCATGGATATAATATTTACCTTGAATGCAAACGAGTATACTATATAAAAAACTATAATTGCTATTACAACTTTCAGATTTTTTTTAGTTGTAATCAAATCTTTTAATATAAGACCCTTCATAATTTCTGCCCCCTTACAGTATAAAGCATGATATCCTCAAGAGATGGTTTTAAAATATTTGATTTTTTATCATGAATCATATCTCTTTTTACAAGAGCCTCAACTCCGAACTGATTTTTTCTGAAACCTATTACAGAATCCTCCGGAATATTTTCAAATTCCGCCAGTCCGCATTTAAGAATGCCATATCTGAAAGGAAGTTCATCTTTAGGTTCATTAAATAATATCTTTCCGTTATGAATAAATGCGATATAGTCAGAAATTTTCTCAAGGTCGCTTGTAATATGGGAAGAAATAAGGATTGATTTTTTTTCATTCTGGATAAATTCAAGAAAAACGTCAAGTATTTCATCTCTTATAACAGGGTCAAGACCGCTTGTAGCTTCGTCAAGAATAAGCAAATCAGGATTATGCGAGAGAGCCGCAGCAATCATAAGCTTCATTTTCATACCCTTTGAAAATTGTTTAAGTTCAATATTTTCAGGTATTGAAAACTGTTTTATGTATTTCATAAATAAATCATAGTCCCAGTTGTCATAAATATTTTTCATGACAGCTGAAATATTTTTAACTTTCATGACATCAGGGAAATTTGCCTCATCAAATACAATGCCTGTTCTTTTCTTGATATCAATATTATTTTTAATGTTGTCCATTCCAAAAACTTTTACAGAACCGTTTTCACGTTTTATAAGATTAAGAATAATCTTGATAAGAGTACTTTTTCCCGCACCATTTTCACCGATAAGACCTGTTATGCAGCCCTGTGGAATATCGAGTGAAAGATTATCAAGAGAAAAATTTTTGAATTTTTTTGAAATGCTGCGTATTTCAATAGCATTTTCAGACATAAAAATCATTCCTCCTCATAAATAGTTTTTAAAATTTCGATGAGTTCGTCAAGAGAGATTTTTGAAAGCATTGCAGTATGAACAGCTGTTTCAAGCTGACTTTCCACAATTTTCAGCTGTTCTTCACGGATAAGGGCAGAGCTTTTATATGAAACAAAAGTACCTTTTCCTGCAACAGAGCTTACAAAACCGTCTTTTTCGAGTTCTTCATAAGCACGTTTTGTGGTAATAACGCTTATTCTGAGCTCCTGAGCCAGAACCCTGAGAGATGGCAGCATATCGCCGGAATTAAGTTCTCCGGTTATAATATGCTTTTTAATCTGACTTGAAATCTGCTCATAAATAGGGGTTTCGCTTGAATTATTAATAATTATATCCAATAAATCACCGCCTTAATGATAATACAAGTATATACTGTATATATACATTATACACAGTCGATAACAGTTTGTCAACTGTTTTTTGAAATTTTATAATTGAAAACAATGAATTTTCCATTTGCAGGGGTGACCAATGGTCGCCCTTACAGAAATAATCCATCGAATTTGCGCTTTTTACACAAATTTCCGCAATTAATCTTAACCTTGTCCCTTTTATCCTGAATTTTATCTCATAAAATTCATGTTTTGTAAAAAATATTTTCAGAATATTGACAATCTCATTATCAAATGATATAATTTAAGTGTTGATGTTTAAATGATTTGTGCATTTTGTATAAATCAAATTTTTATATGAGGTGTAAAAAATGAAAATTTCAAAGAAAAGAATTGCCGCAGCAGTCTTTGCGGCAGGCATGACAGTTTCTGCTGTTCCTTTTACAGCAATTCCTGAAGTTTCAGCTGAAACAACTGAAATATTCAGCGATACTTTTGAAGAAGGTTATGATGGCTGGTCAGCCAGAGGTGACGCTTCTATAACTGTTACAAATGAGGCTTCACATTCAGGCGATAAAAGCCTCTATGTTTCAGGAAGAACTGTAACATGGCATGGTGCAGGCTGTGCGAAAATAAGAGAACTCCGTGCAGGTCAGAAATATGACCTCAGTGCATGGGTTATGCATGAAAATGAGGGCAAAACTGAAAAAATGAATCTTCAGATGCTCTATAAGGATTCAACAGGAAAAGAATGCTATCAGTATATTTCAAGTGCTCAGGCTTCAGCCGGCGAATGGAAAGAAATAAAGGGAAGCGTTACTATTCCGGCCGATGCTACAGGCGTTACTATATATATAGAATCCGACAATGCTACTCTTGATTTTTATATTGATGATATATCCGCAATGGGTGAACCGTATTCATCAGAAGATGAACAGGACGGATTCAGCGATGACTTTGAAAACGGTCTTGGCGAATGGAGCGGCAGAGGAGATGCAACTGTAACTGTTTCTACTGATAATCCTCATTCAGGAACAAACTGTATCTATACAACAGGAAGAGAAAAACTCTGGAATGCTCCTTCATGCAACAAGACACTTGTTCTTGAACAAGGCGGATACTATAAATTTACTGCATGGGTAAGATATACAGGTGAGGAATGGAGCGATACTCATAAGTTCCAGCTCTACCTCCAGTATAATCAGGGCGGAAGAGAAAATTATGCTACCCTTGCAGATGTAACAGCTACAAAAGGCGAATGGGCTAAGCTTGAATGCAAATATATGATTCCGTCCGATGCAACAAATCTTAATGTATATATCCAGACAGGCTATGTTCCTGATGCTCAGGTAGGAGCAGAAGACCTTATGGATTTCTATGTTGATGATGTATCAGCTGAAAGACTCCCTGAACCTGCCGCACAGACAGATATTCCATCTCTTAAAGATGTATATAAGGATTATTTCATTCTCGGCGGTTCGTGCTCAAAGGCTGATATAAATCTTCAGGTTTGCCGTGATATCATAAACAAGCATTATAACAGCCTTACTTTCGGAAATACTCTCAAGCCTGATTCATGCCTTGACTACTCTTCAACAATTGCATATCTTGAATCAACAGGCGACCAGACAAACCCTCAGGTATCACTTGAAGCTGCTAAAAATCAGCTTGAATTTGCCGCTGAAAATCATATCAAAGTAAGAGGTCATGTTCTTGTATGGCACAGCCAGACTCCTGACTGGTTCTTCAAGGAAAATTATGACGCTGAAGGCGACTGGGTATCAAAGGATATAATGATACAGCGTCTTGAAAATTATATCAAAAATATGATGAATGCTCTTGCTACACAGTATCCTGATGTTGAAATATATGCATGGGACGTTGTTAATGAAGCATTTGAAAGCAACGGTGAAATGAGAGCTGCCGGTTCAAACAATACAGTAACAGGTCAGTCAGCATGGATGAGCGTTTTCGGTGATGACAGCTTTATTGACTATGCATTTGAATTTGCAAGAAAATATGCTCCGGAAGGCTGTAAGCTTTTCTATAATGATTATAATGAATATGCTCCTGTAAAGCGTGATGCTATATACGAAAAAGCTAAGGAACTTAAGGAAAAAGGTCTTATTGACGGTATCGGAATGCAGTCACATATCAGCATGAGTTATCCGTCACTCGCTCTTTATGAGGAAGCTTTCAGAAAATATAATGAACTCGGTCTTGAAATTCATGTAACTGAACTCGATATTGACCAGAAATCCAACTCAAAACAGAGTATGCTTGAACTTGCCCAGAGATATCAGGACGTATTCAAACTCTATAAAAAGCTTGTTGATGACGGTGTAAATATAACAGCTGTTGTTACATGGGGTATTTCTGATTCATCATCATGGATAGGCGGATATCCAAACCTCTTTGATGATGACTATCTTGCAAAGGAAGCTTTCTATGCGGTAGCTGATACTGACAGGGAAATTCAGTCAATCAAATCCGTTAATACCATAAATGCTGATTCTGATACTCTTGACAAGGCTTTTGAAGTACAGTCATCAAATAAAGTCGGTGATAAGGGAGAATTTAAGGCTGCATGGCAGACTCTTAACAGTCCTGATGAAGATTCAGTTACTGTTCAGTTCAAGGCTTATTCTGACTGTGATGTTCAGATAGTATTTGAAAACGGTGAAACATATACTGAAACAGTTAAAAAGGATACTTTCTATACTGCTGATTTCAAAGTTCCTAAAATTTCAGAAAACAAGGAAGCCGGATTTGATATCATAATTGACGGCACAGCATGGAATGATATGTCATATAAAGCCGGCGGAACTATTGAAAACTTTGGTGTTCTCCTGTTTAAAGATATGCCAAAATATACAGAAGCTGTATACGGTACTCCTGTTATTGACGGCGAGGCTGATGATATATGGGCAGATGCTCCGTCAATAAAAACTGACAAGTATACTGCCGGTTCAGGAGCAACTGCTGTTGTAAAAACTATGTGGGACGAAAATTATATTTATGTTCTTGCTGATGTTACAGACCCGAAACTCAGCAAATCAAGTATAAATGCATATGAACAGGACAGCGTTGAAATATTCTTTGATGAAAATAATAATAAAACTGCTGCATATCAGGCTGATGATATCCAGCTCAGAGTAAACTATGACAATGAAAAATCTGTTACAGACGGATTTTCAAAGGAAGCTTTTGAATCAGCAACAACAATCACTTCAACAGGATATATCGTTGAGTTTAAAATTCCGTCATCTCTCGGAGGATTTTCAAATAATCAGGTTGTAGGATTTGATGCTCAGGTAAATGATGATGACGGAAGCGGTGAAAGAACCAGCATTGCAAACTGGAACGACCTTACAGGTCTTGGATACACAAATACCTCTCAGTACGGCGTTATGAAGCTTGTCGGCGGAAGCGGCGAAAATCCTGATAACCCTGATAATCCTGATATAAAGCCTACTTTGCTCGGAGATGTTACTCTTGATGGAGTTGTTGATGTAAGAGATGTAACAATGCTTAATCAGTATATTGTAAAAATGACTGATTTTGATGACCAGCAGCTTGCCAACGGCGATATCATAAAAGACAGCAAGGTTGACCTCAAAGACCTCGGACAGCTTAAAAAATACATTATAAAACTGATTGATTCACTCGGATAAAACATATTATACACCCCGGAAGCTGATGACTTTCGGGGTGTATTTATGTAAAAATATATTTTTTGCTCTTAAAAACTTGAAATATTATGCTGAATTTGATATAATATTCTTTATAATCAGTATAATATTTTTTATGGAGGATATTTGAACTATGAAAATTGCTGTTGCCGGTACAGGCTATGTCGGTCTTTCAAATGCTGTTCTGCTCAGCCAGAACAATGAAGTCTATGCAGTGGATATCATTCCTGAAAAGGTTGATATGATAAATAACAGAAAATCTCCTATAGTTGACAAGGAAATACAGGAATACCTTGATAATAAAAATCTTAATCTCAAAGCTACACTCAATGCAGAAGAAGCCTATAAAGATGCGGATTTTGTTATCATATCTACACCTACAAACTATGACCCTAAAAAAAATTTCTTTGATACATCTTCCGTTGAAGCTGTTATTGAACTTGTCCTGAAATATAATCCGGAAGCCGTTATGGTGATAAAATCAACTGTTCCGGTCGGATATACAGTTTCTGTATGCAAAAAATATAATTGCAGAAATATCATCTTTTCCCCTGAATTTTTAAGAGAAGGCAGAGCTTTATATGATAATCTCTATCCTTCAAGAATTATTGCAGGCGTTTCACATGATAATCCGAAACTTTTAAAATCCGCTGAAATTTTCGTAAAGCTCCTTAAAGACGGTGCATTGAAGGAAAATATTGATACTCTTATTATAAATCCTACTGAAGCCGAAGCTGTAAAACTTTTCGCAAATACCTATCTTGCCCTCAGAGTCGCATATTTCAATGAACTTGACACATATGCAGAAATGAAAGGTCTTAATACCAAACAGATAATTGAAGGCGTATGCCTTGACCCGAGAATAGGTTCTCATTACAACAATCCTTCATTCGGATACGGCGGATATTGCCTGCCTAAGGATACAAAACAGCTTAAAGCCAATTTTTCTGATGTACCTGAAAATCTTATATCCGCAATTGTTGCTTCAAATACTACAAGAAAAGACTATATCGCTGAACAGATTATTGAACGCAATCCTAAAACAGTCGGAATATATCGTCTTACTATGAAATCAAATTCTGACAATTTCCGTCAGTCATCAATTCAGGGAGTAATGAAACGTATCAAGGCAAAAGGCATTGAAGTTGTTATATATGAACCGACTCTTAAAGATGACAGCTTCTTTAATTCAAAAGTTATCCGCAGCCTTGATGAATTTAAGAAAATTTCTGATGTCATACTTGTAAACCGTTTCAATGAAGAAATCTCTGATGTTATGGATAAAGTCTATACAAGAGACCTTTATTTCAGAGATTAAAAAAGGAGCTTTTTTATATGTCAAAAATTTTCTGGAACGGCGGTGCTTTGCTTGCTCCCGTGCCTCCGGCTCTTGTTTCCTGCGGAACTGTTGAAAATCCTAATGTTCTGACTGTGGCATGGACGGGAATTATCAACACAAAACCACCTATGACTTATATATCAGTGCGTCCTGAACGCTTTTCATATCCTATTATAAAATCAAGCGGTGAATTTGTTATAAATCTTGCTGCTTCATCAATGTGCAGACAGACTGATTTCTGTGGCATAAAAAGTGGCAGGGACACTGATAAATTTCTGAAATGCGGATTTCATGCAGTAGAAGCAGTAAAGGTTTCTGCTCCACTGATTGAAGAATGTCCTGTAAGCCTTGAATGCAGAGTTACTGATATAAAGCCTCTCGGCTCTCATGATATGTTTATTGCTGAAATAGCAGGCGTTGATATCGATGAAAAATTCATTGACAGCAAAGGAAAACTTAATCTTCAGCAGTGCGGTCTTATGGCATATGCTCATGGCGAATATTTCGCCCTTGGAAGAAAACTCGGCGATTTTGGATTTTCTGTCAGAAAAAAGAAAAAAGTCCGCAGATAATTGTTCAGAAATTTCAGCATAAACATTTATGTTATTAACCTCAAAAAAATTTTTTTATCTACTGGACAAAATAGTTATTATATGATATAATAAAATCAATGATACAAATATGGACTTTTTAATAAAAAGGGAGGAGAAAATATATGAAAATTGGAAGTATCTTTGAAAAAGGCGGAAAATATTTCGGAAATGATATACAGCCGAAATGTGAATACTGTCAATTCGGTAAAAGAGCTAAGGACGGAGAAACTGTTTTATGTCAGAAAGTAGGCGTTACATCTGTTTCAAACAGCTGTTCAAAATTCATATATTCACCGCTGAAAAGAATCCCGAAAAAACAGCTTAATATCCCGGGTAACTTTGACGATGAAGATGACAGCCCAAAAGCTGAAAATAACTGATATTTAAAAAGCATCGCATTTTTTAAGTGCGATGTTTTTTTGACAAAATTTTTATTATATGATATACTAATAATTGCATTAAATAAAATAAAGGAGCTGTTTATAATTATGAAGATTGAAACACAGTGCCTCCATGAAGGCTATACACCTAAAAACGGTGAACCAAGAGTAGTGCCGATAGTTCAGAGTACAACTTATGTATATGACTCTACTGAAGAAGTTGCAGCCGTATTTGATGACCCTACAAAAAGTTTGATATATTCACGTTTTGAAAATCCTACTGTCATGGCTGTAGAGGAAAAAATCGCAAAGCTTGAAGGCGGTATCGGTGCTATGTGTACAAGTTCCGGTCAGGCAGCTTCATTGCTTTCAATTCTCAATATATGCAAAGCAGGCGACAGTATCATAAGCAGCCCACAGATATACGGCGGCACTATAAACCTTTTCTCATTCACTCTTAAAAAAATGGGCATAGAATGCATTTATATAGACCCTGAAGCTGATGAAGCTGAAATTGACAAGGCTTTTAAACCAAATACAAAGGCTGTTTTCGGTGAAACTATAGCTAATCCGGCTCTTTCAGTTCTTGATATTGAAAAATTCGCATCAATTTCCCACAGACATAATGTTCCGCTTATCGTTGACAATACATTTGCAACTCCTGTACTTTGCAGACCAATAGACTTCGGTGCTGATATCGTTATCCATTCAACAAGCAAATATATGGACGGTCATGCTGTACAGACAGGCGGCGTAATCGTTGACAGCGGTAAATTTGACTGGGCAAATGGAAATTTCCCTGAATTTACTGAACCTGATGAATCATATCATGGAATTTCATATACAAAATCATATGGAAAAGCTGCCTACATAGTAAAGGCAAGAATGCAGCTTATGCGTGATTTTGGCTGCTATCCTGCCGCACATTCAGCGTTTCTCCTCAATCTCGGACTTGAAACACTTGCTGTAAGAATGAAACAGTACTGTGAAAATGCTCTTAAAGTTGCAAAATATTTTGAAAAGTCAGATAAGGTTGAATCAGTTATATATCCTGGCCTTGAATCAGATAAATATCACAGCCTTGCAGAAAAATATCTTAAAGGTAGCAGCGGTGTAATTTCATTCGTTATAAAAGGCGGCAGAAATAATGCAATCAAATTTATGGACAGCCTGAAACTTGCATCAAATGAAGTTCATGTTGCTGATATAAGAACCTGTGTTCTTCACCCTGCAAGTGAAACTCATCGTCAGCTTACTGATGAACAGCTTGTTGCAGCCGGAATAAACAGCGGTATGATAAGATTTTCATGCGGTCTTGAAAATGTTGATGATATTATTGAAGATGTTGAACAGGCTTTTGCAAATGTAGACTAAAATTCAGAATAATATCCGGCGGAAATTTTTTTCTGCCGGATTTTTTTATTCATTGAATCATTTTTTTATTAATATAATTAAATGAGGTGATTTCATGAATGAAAAAGCAAAAGAATTTATTTATCCGGATACTACTGTACAGATAACGGGAACAAGACTGCTTGAAATAGAACACTGCCGCAGAATAATTGAATACAATGATATTCATATCTGCGTCAGGACATATGTTTCAGAACTTCATATATGGGGGGAAAATCTTTCAGCAGATGATTACGGAAACGGCGGCATAACAGTAAAAGGTCAGATAAAATCCGTTGAATTTGAGCGTCTGAGGATATAGTTATATGTTTGATAATATACGGGGAGTTCTGCATATACGTGCTGACGGCGAAAAAATATATTCATTTATAAATGAACTCAAATCTGAAAGAATAGTCTGTAAGGGTCAGAAATGCAAAAATAACAGCTTTTATTGCAGAATATATGAATCATCTTTTAAAACTGTTGAAAAAATCGCTCTGAAATACAATATATCAGTGAGTATTATAAAAAAATATGGTTTAAGATACAAATTTTTAAGATACAGAAAACGTTTCGGACTCTTTGCAGGACTTATATTAGTACCTCTTTTTATACTTTTCATATCCAATACTGTTGTTATAATCAATATAAACGGAAATGAAAAAAATTCAAGAGAACAGATAATTTCAGCTCTTGAGGATATCGGAATAAAAAAAGGTGCGTCAATTTCTGATATAGATTTCAGATATGCAGAACAGAAACTGCGTCTTAGCCTTGATGATGTAGTCTGGACAGCTATAAGACATACAGGCTGCCGCATAACAGTTGATATTGATGAAAGTGAAGGCTCGCCTGAAATACTTAAAGAACGAACTCCTGCAAATATAATTGCTTCAAGAGATGCACAGATAGTTTCAGTAAATGTTCTTATGGGACATCTTGTAAAACTTGTAAATGACGGCGTTAAAAAAGGCGATGTTATAATAAGCGGTATCTATTCAGATGACAAGGGAAATATAAGAACTGTTCATTCAATCGGAAATATCACCGGAATTTATAATGAAAGCGTTGTATTTACTCAGAATTTCAACTGTATTGAAAGAAATCCTACCGGCTTTTCAAAGCAGAGAAACTATTTTGAAATGTTCGGATTCAGAATACCGCTTTTTATCAAAGATGAACTTCCCCCAGATTATGAATATACCGAAAATACAAGCCATTTTTCACTGATGAAGAATGAACTGCCTTTCGGAATAGTAAAGACTGAATATATTGAATATCAGGATTATGATGTTGTTTATTCGGAAGAACAGGCAGAAAAACTCCTTATGGACAAAATAATCAGATATGAAAATAATTTTATGAATGATATTGAAATTCTTGAAAAGGATATACAGAAAAATATCTTTGACGACCATATCGATTATATAGTGAATTACAGGCTTAAAGGTGAAATCGGCATTTCTGAGGACGTTTTTACAGGCAAACCTGATTGACAGAATTGCTGTATACTGATATAATTAAGAAAAAATATATAAAAGAGGTTGAAATTTATGCGTATAGGTCACGGATATGATGTTCATAAATTAACAGAAAACAGAAAGCTTATCATAGGAGGAGTTGAAATTCCTCACGACAAAGGACTTGATGGTCATTCAGATGCAGATGTTCTTGTTCATGCAATCATGGATTCAATACTTGGTGCATTGGCTCTCGGCGATATCGGAAAACATTTTCCTGATACAGATGAAAAATACAAAGGAGCTGACAGCATAAAGCTTCTTGAGTATGTATGTGGCCTTATGGAGAAAAAAGGCTATTCAATAGGCAATATTGATGCAACTGTTATCGCACAGAAACCAAAGCTTTCAGGATATATTCAGGATATGCGTAAAATAATAGCTTCAGCCTGCAAAACTGATATTGAAAATATCAATATCAAAGCCACAACAGAGGAAAAACTCGGATTTACAGGTGAATGTCTTGGAATTTCCGCACACAGCGTCTGCCTTCTTGAAAAAATATAGGATTTTCCCTGTCAATATAAAAAAATAAAGGCACTGATGCATAAAACATCAGTGCCATAATTTATCAGTTCCATTGCTGAGCGTGTATTATGTTTTCATTGAATACAAGTATTGTATAGCCTTCAACATTTGCTTCTGTATGAGGAATCTGAAGTACAAGATTGTTATTGTTCTTTATATTTTCATACTCATTTCCATTGAGGAGCAGGAAATAATTTTCCTGATTAGGCTGGTCATCAAACCAGCTTCTCTGTGACTGATAATAGTTTATGCTGTATTCGCCTTCATCTGAAACTCTTATGCTTCTTACCTTCGATTTTGAATCTGAAATTACAGTAAGTGAATTTGCGTTCCAGAATGTAGCGTATCCGTATGTCAGATTATTATTTTCAAGGTAATCTGCTACTGCATAAAGACCATTGTGCTGGTTGTAGTCAGCAGGCATTTTTCTGATATCATTTACAGTAAGTGCTGATATTACAAGAACCGGTATAAGAGTAAGCACACAAAGACGCTTTTTATTGCTGCACTGTGTATATATCCACTGAGCAAGTATAAGAACCATTATTACAGATGTGCATACTATCGGACTTAAACGCCAGTTTGCTGAACTGAGTCCGCCGCATATATAGCCTATCATTACAAGAGCTGTCATTACCCAGTGGAAAAGAATGAATATACGGATATGGCGGCTTTTGATTTTCGGATAGAGTATAGTTGTTATTATCGGTACAACTATAAGAACAACACTTATCATTATTCTTAAAACTGCATTGATTCCTTCAGCACTTGAAAGAGCAAGTCCGCTCGGATTTTCCATGCCGAGAAGATATGCAAGATGCGGGAAAAATCTTGAAAGATGTTCCCACCAGTCATCAGTGCTTGTAAGATTTGAAGCTCCGCTTGCATATGGAGCAGTTATATCTCCTGCGATAACATTTCCCCAGAGATATCCTATTCCTGTTCCGATTATTACAGTGCCTATAAGTATAATATTTGCTGCAAGTTCTTTCTTTGAACTGTATTTTTTAAAACAGAAAAATCTTTCAGCTATTAAAGCTCCTATTGCAGGCAACAGGAAAAGAGTAAGAATTTCAAGCTGATTTGCACCGGCAAGTATACACCATGCCAGAAGAATTGCTGAGAATATTATAAATTTTTTCTTTCTTGCAGGGTCAGGCTTGCTGTTTTCAATTATATTTATTACTTTGAATATCAATGCAAGTCCGACAAATGCATAGAGCATTCCAAGACTGTAATAAATTATATGTCCCCAGAAAATCTCTCTTAATTTCTTGCTGCATGAAAGCATTACAGGAACTACTGAAATTGTGAAAAGTGACCAGTTCAATGAAATTTTCATGGTTCTGAGCATTGCAAACAATGAAATAATAAAGATTAAAAAGAATATGAACATTCCAAGAACCTGAGTTGTCATGCTTACTCCAAATAATGCAATAAGCGGAACCATTATCCACTGACCGCCGAACGGTAAAAGACAGGCATATTCAAATTCTTCATTTAATATAGAACCTGAATCATATGTTGCCTGAGCCCACATCAGAGTGTCTGTACTGTCAGCATGAAATTCTCCTCTTGAAGGAAACAGTATATAATATCCTACATTTACAAGTGATATTATCATAAAAATAATTATCAGACCTCTGAAGCTGAATATTTGTTTTAACAGTTCAGCTTTGTTGATTGAAAATCTGCTTTTAGTTTTTGCTTCCGGTGCAGCAGACGGATTATTATTCTCCATAAAAAAACTCTCCTTTCTTTAAAATTTGATACTATAACCGCTATTATAGCATAATTATAATTTTATCATCATTTTCATATAAAGTCAATTATATGAGTAATTAATTCTGTAAAATTTTTTTAATCTGATTTAATAAATATGATATAAATAATATGAATATGATATACAAAATACTGACACAGTGCTATTATATTGTTGAAAGGAAGTGTATCTGTATGAAGGACCTTACCAAAGGCAATATAACAAAACTTATTCTTTTATTTGCTGTTCCGGTGCTTATCGGAAATATATTTCAGCAGTTCTATAATCTTGCAGATACTGCGATTATAGGAAATATGCTCGGTGACAAGGACGCAATAGCCGCCGTGGGAGCTGTTTCACCTGTCATGTCGCTTGTCATAAGCTTTATAAATGGTCTTGCAAACGGATTTTCTATAGTTATAGGCAGGCATTTCGGTGCAAAGGATATGAAACAGCTTAAACGTTCAGTTGCAGGAACGCTTGTCCTCGGACTTGCAACCTCTTTTGTGCTTACAGTTATAAGCCTTGCATTTTCAGAAACTATTATAAGAATTCTCGGAACTCCTGAGGAAATAATAAAAGCTGCTAATACATATATTACAATAATATTTGCAGGAATGACATTTACAATGCTTTATAACCTGTTTTCAGGAATACTCAGGGCAATAGGCAATACCTTAATGCCGCTTGTTTTCCTCGGAGCAGCAATCGTTATAAATGTAGGACTCGATATAGCATTTATAGGCATTTTCAATATGGGAGTTGAAGGCACAGCTCTTGCTACAGTCATTTCACAGATAATATCAGCAATTCTTTGTATTATATATATATTCAGGAAATGTCCGGTTCTTAAAGTTTCAAAAGATGATTTCAAAAATATTACAAAGGCTGATGCTCTTGATTTGTATTCAACAGGGGCAGCAATGGGTCTTATGCTTTCAATAGTATCAATAGGTTCTGTAATACTCCAGAGTGCTATAAACGGTCTTGGAAAGGATACTATAGCAGCTCATACCCTTGCAAGAAAAATATCTGAAATGTTTATGCTTCCTCTCAGCACTATAGGTATGGCTGCTTCAGCATTTATCAGTCAGAATATCGGTGCAGGAGAGATTGAACGTGTGAAAAAAGGTATTGTAAGAAGTATAATGCTTACCTGTATATGGTCGGCATTTACTATAATATCAGTATATCTTTTCGGAGATGTTCTGCTGAAACTTATTGCAGGAAGCGGAAAAGATGAAATAATATCAGTTTCATGGTATTATCTTAAAATAAATACTCCATTCTATTTTGTGCTTGGAGTATTGCTTGTTATGAGAAATTCAATGCAGAGTATGGGTATGAAAGTTATACCTGTAATTTCAAGTATCATAGAACTTTTAGGAAAATTTCTTGTTACAGTTCTGCTTGTGCCATATTTTGATTATTTCGGAGTATGTATAGCAGAACCATTGATATGGATAGTTATGACAATATGGTTAGTAGCAGCATATGTACTCAAAATCAGGAGTTTTTCATTGAAATCAGAAAAAGCAGTGAGTCTTGGCTGATGTAATTATAGCACCAATTCGACATAAAAATTTTATAATTGAAAACAAAGAATTTTTCGTTTATTCTGTAGGGGCGAACTGTGTTCGCCCGTTTGGGCATACTGTAAACCGAGCGGGCGAACACAGTTCGCCCCTACATAAATAATTCATCGAATTTGCGTTAATTAAAAAAAACGGGGATAAAAGCTTAATCAGAACTTTTATCCCCGTTCATTTTATCAAGATATGTTGAAAGTACTGCCAATGATGATGCCATATCTTCATTCTGTACCAGTATATCAGGAGGTACTCTTAAATGTATATTTGAAAAATTCCATATTGCAAGTATGCCGCTTTCAATCATCTTGTCGCATACTTCCTGTGCATTGCATGAAGGAACAGCAATAATTCCTATATGAATATTATTCTGTCTGCAAAATGAAGTCATTTCTGAAAAAGACATGATTTTCTTATCATTTACATATGTTCCGATAATATTTTCATCTGTTTCAACAGCGGCAACAATATCAAGACCATAATTTCTGAATCCTTTATATGAAAGAAGTGCTTTTCCGAGATATCCTGCACCGGCAAGCAATGCATATTTTGTATTGCTGTATCCGAGAAATATTTCTATTTCATGGATAAGTTCATTTACAGAATAGCCTGTTTTAGGTCTGCCTTTTCCTTTCATTACAGAAGCAAGGTCTTTTCTGACCTGAACTTCATTCAAATCAAGGTCATTTGCTATTATTGTTGCAGAAATTGAAACAGTACCAAGCTCATTTTTCATTCTGAGATATTTCAGATATCCGGGGAGTCTTTGCAGAGTAGGTTTAGGAACATTCTGACTGCTGTCATTTGATTTAGGCATAATTTCACCTCATGATTATCATATATTTAATTATATCAATATATAATTATAACATGATTTACTCATAATGTCAAATAAACATAAGGGGGATTTTATGCATAAAAACAATATAGCAAGAGATACATTCATACTTACAGCCGTTCAGATATTTTTACAGGTGCTTGCACTGATGCTCAATATATTCATAACCCGTGAACTCGGTGCTTCATCAGTAGGAGTAACCTCTCTTATATATTCATTTTTCGGATTTATTTCAGTAATATCAAATGGAAATATATTTGTATGTGTAAGCAGATTTGCCGCTGAAGAAATCGGAAAACCAAACGGAAATCCTGAAAGAATATTTTCATACAGTATTATATTCTGCATGGCATTAAGCATAACAGCCGCAGTTTCAGTATTTATATTTGCAGGTACTCTTGGAGAACATTTCCTTAAAACTCCTGATACAGTAATACCAATAAGAATAATGTCAGTATGCCTGCCAATATCGGCACTTACATCATGTATAAAAGGATACTTCAATGCTTACAGGAAAGTAGTATTTGCCGCAGCCGCAGATTTGGCAGAATTTATAATACGTTCAGGAGCAACAGCTTTTCTTATAGAGTTTATGGTCATAAAAGGCAGAATGACTGTATTTTCAGCAATATCACTCAGTATTCTTGCCGGTGAAACAGCAGTATTCATATTTCTTGTATCAGTCATGCATCTAATCAAAGAAAAAGGAAACAAAGGCAGAACTGATGTAAGCTTTATGCGTTTTATAAAGCTTGCTTTGCCGATAACTCTTAACAGCTATATAACAGTAGCTCTCAGCAGTGCAAATGAAGCATTGCTTCCGATAACTCTTAAACAATACGGAAACAGTACTGAAACGGCACTCAGTCAGTATGGAATGTTTGAAGCAATAATAATTCCGGGGATATATTTTCCGTCAGTCATTCTTTCAGCATTATCAGCAATACTTATTCCTGAAATATCAATGGCAAGAGGAGCTTGTAATTCCTGTAAAGTAAAAGCTATTATTGAAAAAACTTTAAGACAAACTGTCTGGTATTCAATATTTTCAATAAATATAATGCTTGTATGCGGAGATGAGATAGGAACGGTTTTAAGCGGAGAAAACAACGTTTTTGCAGGAGAAATGATAAAATTGCTTGCATTTGTAATTCCGTTCATATATCTTGAAATCATTCTTGAAAGCATAATAAGAGCAACAGGAATGCAGAAATTTTCATCACTGAACTACATAGCGGAATATATGATAAGAATATCAGTTTTATTGATATGTGTTCCTATGATGGGATTTTACGGAATAATTATATCATATTATTCAAGCAATATAATATCAAATATATCAAGGCTTATAATGATAATGAAAAAGACAGGATTTGCATTCAGACCGTTTGAGGTAATATTCATGCCGATTATGTCAGCAGTAACAGCCTGGCAGATTTCATCAGCATTATGCAGAATAATACCATATAAAGCGGCTTCAGATATATTCTATATAATTTCAAGCGGATTGATTTATTACGGTATATTGTCAGGTATAAATCACTGGTGCAGAAATACAGGAATACGGTCAGAAATCCGACCGTAAATCCTGTATATGTTCAAAGAATATATTTTTATTCATAATACTTTTGTCATTTATGCTGTTTGCAATTACTGATTTTGCATAAGCGGCTTCATAGGATATATTGTAAAGAGGTATTCCGCCGCAGTCCTTTATAATTTTCACAGAGCTGTAAATATCCTCTGTATTTTTGAATGATACACAGTATACATCAATATTTCTTTTTCTGCATTTTTCAATAAATCCGGCAAATGAGGTATTTATTCCGGAAGTACAGGCAGAAGCTGAATGATACATGATATTTACAACTGATTTAAGAGATGGATTATCAATATTTATAAGGTCATAGTTCATTCCGGTAAATGATTTCAGTATAACAGATGAATCCGGAACAAGACGGCAGTGTTTTATTTGCGGATAATTATTGTCAATGACTTCAGGAGCTGGATTAAAAGGATTGTTATTATAAATGAAACGGTCATCTGAAACAGTACCGAAAACTTCATTGCCGAATGCAGAAAATCTGTCATTGAAGCAGTCAGCCTCATTTATTCTTGTACCAATATAAATGCAGGCATTCTGATTATGATTGCCATATGAAAAGAAAACGCCTTTTTTAACGGTTTTGCTTTTAATGAACTGAACAGCACTTCTTAAATTTTTAAGAGCATTGCTGCAAGGATTTTCAGGAGGATAGTCAGAAGCAATAAATACTACAGGACATTTTACAGATGAAAACATAAAGGATATAAAAGCACATGAATATGCCGCAGTATCGCTTCCATGAGCGATTATAACACCGTCATATTCTTTGAAATCAATATTTTCAAGAGTATCAGCAAGAAGATTTATTGTATCAACAGTAAAATTCTCGCTGAGTTCTGCAAAAGGCTTTAAAATATTAAAATTGCAGTCATTTCCGAAAGTTTTTGTATATATGTCAATAATCGCAGCCGAACATGACATATCAGTGTCAATTATGCAGTCATTTACACAGCTGCCTATAGTTCCGCCTGTAAATATAATAAGAATATTCATCATGAATGCTCCTTTTTGGATAAATTCATATTTATGCAGCCTGAACCGTTTCCGCAGCCTCCTGAGCATACACAGCCGTCAATAAAAGTGTTTACGGTAATTTTCTTTGAATTTTTTAGCAAAGCAGTACGGCATTCATCAATATTATCGCATACAGCAGAACGATATTTAAGATGATTGAATCCTTTCTGGGCAACAGCTTCATCAAGTACAGCAGAAATATTTCCTGAAATAAAGCATTTTTCAGAACTTTCTGAAATGAAATGCTGAGAATAATAATCCTGTTCATCATTCATATCATAAGGAGATATATCAAGATATTCAAACAAAGCATCAAGTTCATTGAAACTGATTACACTGTCAATCATATCATTCTGATAAAATTCCTGTTTTCTTGCAGAGCATGGAGCAATGAAGATGACTTTTGCATTTCTGTCATTTATTTTGACAGAAGAAGCCGCAGATACAGCCGCAGATACAGCAGAAGAAATATGTTTCTGCATATTCGGGAAATTTATTTTAAGATAGCTTATAAATGCAGGACAGAAATTACTTATAACAAGACCATTGTCAACAAGTTCACCAGCCTGTATGTCAAGAGAATTTCTTAAATCCTCCGCATATGAAAAAGCATTTTCAAAGCCGGCTTTTTTAAGAGCAGAAAAAAACTGTCCGCAGCTGCATTCAGGATACTGAGTAATAAATGAAGGGTCAGCAACAGCATAAACTCTGTATCTTTTATTATGCTCACTTTTTTTAAGTATTTCAATAGTTTCTGTTATAAATGAAATTTCATCAACAGCACCATCAGGGCATGAATTTATGCATTGACCGCATGAAATGCATTTATCAGGATTTATAACAGCAATTTTTCTGTCATTTATGCTGATAGCTTTTAAAGCACATGAATTTTCACAGGGTCTTTTTAAAAATATTATAGCATTATACTGACATTCTCTCTGACATTTTCCGCATTCAGAGCAGTTGTTTCTGTTTATGACAGCTTTTCCGTCAGGAGTAAAAAGAATAGCATTATTGTCACATACGCTTGCACACCTGTGGCTTATGCAGTTCCGGCAGGTATCAGTTATTATATATCCGCCGGAAGAACAGCCGGTACAGGCAGGTTTTATAATATTTATAACGTTTTTGTTATTTGAATTTCCGCATAAAAGCTTTAAGCGTTCACGCATAACAGCCTGTTCTTTATAGATACAGCATGAAGAAATAGAATCAGCAGGTAAATTTTCAATATTATCAATAATATCGGAACAGCCCTGTTTAAGATTTCCGCTGAAAGAGTAACCGATAACGCTTTTAAGGAGTTCATATTTGATTTTCTGAATTTTAGTATCAAAATGTTTCATAATTAAAGTTCTCCGCAGATATTTCTGACATTTGCACATATAAATTCTGCAAAGTTACAGGAATTATCATTAATTATTTTTCTTTTGTCCGAATGAATTTTTCCATCAAGTTCAGAAGGATAAATTGCTATATCAGCATATTCAAGCATAGGTATATCAAAACTGCTGTCGCCTGCACATATTGAGATATCAGGCTTGAATTTTTCATAAAGACGTTTGCAGGCAGTACCTTTTGAAAGAATTTTCGGCATGACATAAATTTTCTGACCATTTTCAAATACTGAAACAGTATTGCCGTCAAGATTTTTTTCAAGAATATTTTTTATATCCTCAATATCATCAGATTTTGTAAAAACGAAAAGTTCATCAACAAATCTTGCTTCAAACTGAGTTGATTTATGAGAATTAAGTATATCAATAGATTTTTTGAGTTCAGGAATAGATTTTTCAATAAGTTCAAGAGAATCCGAGAACCATTTTTCATCAGGAATATTGTTTACAAGCAGATTTCCGCCGTTTGATGTAACAGCATATTCAGGGAATCTGTTATTTTTAAAAAGGTTTATGCGAAGATACTGTTCAATTGAACGTGTAGTTACCGGAATAATTTTAAGCTGTGAATAATTGTCATTAAGAAAATTGAGCTGATTATATCCTTCCTGAGTCATATATGACAGTTTTTTGCCGTCCTTGCCGATTTCAATGCAGATATCATTTTCATCTGCCTTTTTGTATGAATGAATTATAGTATTGTCAAGGTCGCATTCAAATAGAATCATATTTTATCTCCTTATGTATCAGCCATTGAGCGTATAATCCCGCAGGCTCTGTAGCACTGTAATGGATATTCAATGACTTCAACATTTTTTTCGTCTGCAAGCCGCAGTATATGCCCGATATAATCAGTATCATTTATATTTCTGACAAGTATTTTCCATGGCACACGTCTGAGAAGTACACGGGTAGTTTCACCTATTCCGGGCTTGACAAGATTTATATCTGAAATATTGTATTTTTCCGCAATATTTTTCACTTCATCAATGCCATGAAAAGAATCTGAAATACAGTTCTGACTGCTGCAAAGTTCAGATATCTGATTATCAGAAAGAGAGAAATCCATTTTATCCATAACAGAATCAATAAATTCATATGTTCTGTCCTGATTTTTGAGTTCACCATAATATGCAGCACCATGAAAATCATCACAGCCGATAATGTCATTTCTTAAAAAAGTTCTGCTTATAAGACCTGAAACCGTTGAATTGAGGCAGGAGCTTGGAATAAGGAAATCGCTGTGAGTGCCGCACATATCAGTAATATATGCAGGGTCAGCAAGAACAGCGAGTTCAGATGAAACATTCCTGTAATCGGAAAGTTCTTTTTTAAGTGTATTGAGAATAGCACCTTTACCCGTCCAGCCGTCAACGAACTGTAAAGATTCAGGGGAATGTCTTTCAAGTATATAGTTCATGGCATTTCTGTCAATGCCTTTTCCACGGATAATTGAGATTGTATAATGAGGAATTTTGACAGAATATTTTTTTTCAAGATATCTTTTTATAAGTATCCCTATAGGAGTACCGGCTCTTGCAAGAGAAACCAGAACAGGAGCTTTATTTTTTGCCCTGAATATTTTTTCAGCACATATCACAACAGCTTCAGCAGTAATTCCTGAATAGTTTTCAAGAGCTGATTTATAGAGTGAAAGATATTTCTGACTTGGAACATATTCAAGCGGAAGCATTTCACAATAATGTACACCACTCTGAATAAGAGGTTCTCTTTTTTCAGATGGCAGAGGTTCAACAAGACCTGTAATATCTTTTAAAAGAATTGTAACATCATCTTTGAGATAGGAAGAACGCATCATAATTCAGACCACCTTACTATAATAAAATCGCAGCAGTTACAGAATGCATCAGTAATTTTCATAACAGCATTTTCACTGTATGAACGGCTGTCAGTTATTATTATTGCAGTATCATAATCATAGAATGAGTTATAAATAAAAGTTTTCCTGTCTGTCTGATAGAAGCTTTCAAGCAAAGCCCTTGATTTAAGAGGATAATTATTCTGATTATGCGGTTCAACAGGACTTCTTGTAGTAGAATGAGTAACAACTGATTTACAATTGTTTTCGATATTAAGAGCAGTTATTATTGCAGGATACATACATTCTTCAGTTCCGATAACAGCAATTTTTTTGTCGGATAAATCGCCGGCATATGAAATTATTTCATGAGAAAGTTTTTCAACAGCTGATTTATAATCAGATATTTTTACGCCGGTTCTTGAATTGATATAATTTCCTGCATCAAGATATCTTATATTGATTTTTTCTGAATTTCTTACAAGAGGAATTTCAGGCAAATCAGCAGGTTCATCAGTATGATTTTCCATGGAGATTTTAAGCAGATATCTGAAAATAACGCCTTTTGAAGCGAGTTCCTTTTCACGTTCAGCGGACATACCGTTTATAACCGAACATACAGAAAATTTGATATCACAAGGAACTTTTCCGTTATTACGCAGAACATCAACAAAATTCATTATAGTAGTTCCTGTAGAAATTTCGTCTTCAACAAAGATTATATGTTTTTTGCCATTGATGAATTTATCCCAGTCAGTACATTTAAGGGATTGTTGAACGGCATGGGAATGGATTTCTTTAAATTCAGCAACAGTTTCAGTATTATCTATGGATTCTCTTGTAGTCTGCATATAATCCGAATCCGGAAAAAACGAGGCAACTCCTGCACCTATAGCCGTAGCAGTTTCAGCAAAACCGATAAAAAGGAGATTTTTATAATCATCATCAATATATTTTTTAAGTTCAGAGCTTAACTGTCTGAAAAGTTCAATGCATACTGATGGTTTTACAGGGATATGTTTTCCCTGAGATGGATTAACAATAAGAAAACTTCTTTTTTTATTGTTTTCACGTTTTGCAATGTTTATAAGCTTACTTGTATCAAAAGAGGATTTGTTTTCAATAATTCTCATATTACTTTACACCATATATACATGAAAGAGCGATTATTTTTTCAGCCCATTTTTCATGAACTTTCTGTTCATTCATTCTGTCGCCGCCGGTACTTTTTGAAACAGCGGAAACTTTATCTTTCCAGTTAAGTATTTTAACAGCATCAAAGTAGTCATTTTTATCAACGCATAATGAGTTGTTTATTATAGGAACCTGAGTCGGATGGACAGCAGTTTTTCCTATAAGACCATTGAGTCTGTCAAGTTCAAGTTCATTTATAAGACCTTTACGCCAGTCATCGTTCCTGTCGTTTCCGAAATATTCCCATACCGGAGCAGATATAACATAATCAGCACCAAAAACATTTACAATATCAGCTATAACATTTCTGATAACAGCAATATCATAAATAGACTGATTTACATTTCTTCTGAATCCATAGATATTGCAGAAATCATTTCCGCCTATTCTTACATTAAGAACAAGTTCCTTTACACTGTCAAGAATTTTTTTAAGACTTTTGAGAGTTTCAGCTCTTGTATTGATATCAAGAATATCAGATGTTTCAAGAATAGGCATGAAATAAACAGGCTTCATGGTATTTCTGTTTATATATCCCACAGCATTTATGTATTCAATAGCATTTGATATTGTGAATTTTGGGAAAATGAAACCGGTAAGCAGATTGAATCCGCAGATTTTTCTGTAAATTCTCTCTATCTGAACGGGATTTCTTACACGGATAAAAATCATAGGTATTTCACTTTCAGAGCGTTCACCGGCAGAAACAGCGTTATATATTTTCTCAAGGGAAATAAAAAGCTGTTCTTCAGCTTCTTCAACAGCATCATCACTTACAGCATCTTCAAGACATAAAGCGAGTGAACGTATATCTTTATATTTTCTTGAAATGACTGCATCAGCAATAGTTTTATTTGTAGCAGGGCTATACATAAGACCTCCCAGAGAATATTGCAGAATATTTTTCTTGCAGTATTTGACGTGTTCAAAATTAGCGATATCTGCTCCGGATAAATTAAAATCTACCTGCATTTTATCATCACCTTTATAAATATTTTTGTCTGTTTTATTATATCATAATTATTTTGTAACAGCAAGTATTATTTTAACATAAATTGTGTTTTTGTAGGGGCGACCATTGGTCGCCCATTGCAGTTTACCAGAATTTCAGATGAATGAAGCATAAAAATAATCATCGGATTTGTCTTAACTATAATTTGGATAATCAAACTTATTTGCGTTATTTTATGACTTAAATATAAAAGTGGTTGAAAATAATGATAAAATATGTTATAATATCATACATGACATCAGTCAGAAGTATTTTCTGTATTAAACAGTCTTTTTTTTATGCATCTGCGATTTAAAGTCATATAGTAAAAAAGTCCTTTATTACTGAAATATTTCCTGACTGAAACTATCAACTAACCGAAAGGAAGTTTTAACAATGTTTTTTCAGAAAGACATAGAAACTATGCCCCGCAAGGATATAGAAAAACTTCAGCTTGAACGACTTAAATGGCTGGTGGGATATTGTATTGACAATATTCCTTTCTATAGTAAACGACTTGCAGAAGCAAAAGTCACACCGGAAAAAATCAAATCATTAAGTGATATTCAGTATATCCCCTATACAACAAAAGCTGATATCAGAGATACATATCCATTCGGTCTTTTCGGACAGCCTATGAAAAAAATCGTCCGTATCCATGCATCAAGCGGTACTACCGGAAAACCGACCGTTGTAGGCTATACTAAAAAAGACCTCGATACATGGAGCGATTGCATGGCAAGACTTTGTGTAGCAGCAGGAGCAACTGATGAAGATATAGTGCAGATTGCATTCGGATATGGTCTTTTTACAGGAGCACTCGGACTTCACTATGCACTTGAAAAAATCGGCTGTACAGTAGTACCTACATCAAGCGGAAATACTGAAAAACAAATTATGCTTATGCAGGATTTTCAGACAACAGCACTTGTTTCAACACCTTCATACGCACAGTATATAGGCGAAATGGCAAGAGAACTCGGAGTTATTGATAATATCAATCTCAAACTTGGACTTTTTGGTTCAGAAGGCTGTACAGAGGAAATGAGAGACCAGATTGAAAAGACTCTCGGACTTTTTGCAACTGATAACTATGGTATGAGTGAACTTATGGGGCCTGGAGTAGCAGGAGATTGTGTATACCGTGAAGGAATGCATATCAATGAAGACCATTTCTATCCTGAAATAATCGATAGTAAAACAGGAGAAGTTCTCTCAAGAGGTTCACAGGGCGAACTTGTAATAACAACTCTTACAAAAGAGGGTATACCAATGCTGCGTTATCGTACAAAGGATATAACACAGATTAACTATGAACCATGTAAATGCGGCAGAACATTTGCAAGAATGTCCAAAATAAAGGGCAGAAGTGATGATATGCTTAAAATCAGAGGAGTTAATGTATTTCCGTCACAGATTGAAAGTGTACTGATGAAATTTGATGAAATAGCACCTCATTATCAGCTTGTTGTCACAAGAGCGAATTATTCTGATGCACTTGAAGTAAAGGTCGAACTTGCCGACAGCACACTCCTTGAGAACTATGCAGAACTTGAAAAGCTCAGAAGTAAAATTCACCATGATTTGAAAACAGTTCTTGGAATTGAAACAAAGGTTTCACTTGTTGAACATAAGTCGCTTGAACGTTTTCAGGGTAAAGCAAAGAGAATAATTGACCTGAGAAATAATAAGTAATATCTGGGATAAGGGAGGGTACAGGGAGAGTTTGAGGGTTTTTATATTTCTATCATATGAAAAATATTTTATATAAAATAATATATAGCTATTATAAAACCGTCTTAACCCTCCTTGACCGTCCCTGAAACATATGAAAGGAAATTAAGAGTATGAAAAAATTAATGCTTGGAAACGAGGCATTTGCAAGAGGTCTTTATGAAAGCGGCTGTAAAATAGCCTCCAGTTATCCGGGAACACCGTCAACTGAAATAACCGAAGCAGTGGCAAAATATGAAGAAGTATATGCAGAATGGGCACCTAATGAAAAAGTTGCAATGGAAGTAGCAATAGGAGCATCAATAGCAGGAGCAAGGTCATTTTGTGCAATGAAGCATGTAGGACTCAATGTTGCCGCAGACCCATTGTATACAGCAGCATATACCGGAGTAAATGCCGGTATGGTAATAGCTGTAGCAGATGACCCGGGAATGCATTCTTCACAGAATGAGCAGGATAGCAGACATCATGCGATTGCATCAAAAGTTCCTATGCTTGAACCGTCAGATTCAGCAGAATGCAAAGAGTTTGCAATGAAAGCGTATGAAATTTCTGAACAGTTTGATACACCTGTAATAGTAAGACTTTCAACAAGAGTATCACATTCACAGAGCAGTGTTGAAGTATGCGATAGAAAAGATGAAAGACTTAAAGAGTATGTAAAAAATCCTCAGAAATATGTAATGATGCCTGCATTTGCGAAAAAGCGTCATGTATTTGTAGAAGAGAGAACAAAGAAGCTCATAGATTATTCTGAAACATCACCGCTTAATAAAATTGAAATCAACAATACTGAAATAGGGGTTATTTCATCAGGAATAGCATATCAGTATGCAAAAGAAGCACTTGGAAATACAGTTTCATATCTGAAACTTGGCATAGTAAATCCGTTGCCTGAAAAGATAATAAAAGATTTTGCCGCAAAGTGCAAAAAAATCTATGTAATAGAAGAGCTTGACGGAATAATTGAAACTCATTGCAAAGCACTTGGAATAGATGTTGAAGGAAAAGAAATTTTTGGATATATCGGAGAGCTTTCACAGTCAATAATAGCAGAAAAAATCCTTGGTAAAAAGAATGAATACCAGACATTTGGCGAAGATATTCCGGTAAGACCGCCGGTAATGTGTGCAGGATGTCCGCACAGAGGATTATTTTATTCTCTTGCAAAACTCAAAGTAACCGTATCCGGAGATATCGGCTGTTATACACTCGGAGCAGCAGCACCATTATGTGCAATGGATACAACAATCTGTATGGGAGCATCTGTTTCTGCAATTCATGGTTTTAATAAAGCAAGAGGAGCAGAGAGCGAGAAAAAAACAGTAGCAGTAATAGGCGATAGTACATTTATGCACAGTGGTATAACAGGGCTTGTTAATATAGCATATAACAGTACTAATTCAACAGTTATAATTCTTGATAACTCAATAACAGGCATGACAGGACATCAGCAGAATCCTACAACAGGATATAACCTTAAAGGAGATGTAGCAGCAAAAGTATGTCTTGAAACTCTCTGTAAAGCGGTAGGTATAGAAAGAGTAAGAGTAGTTGACCCATATAACATGGCAGAAACTGAAAAAGCAATCAGGGAAGAACTTGCAGTTGCAGAACCATCAGTTATTATTTCACGCAGACCATGTGCATTGTTGAAATATGTAAAGCATAAGCCGGCACTTAAAGTTGATACAGATAAATGTAAATCATGCAAAGCCTGCCTGAAAATCGGCTGTCCGGCAATTTCAATGCAGAATGGCAAAGCATATATTGACCATACACAGTGTGTAGGCTGTGGAATTTGTACAGAAATGTGTCATTTTGACGCAATCGGAGGTAATGAATAATGACTAAATCAGTAATGATAGTAGGTGTAGGCGGACAGGGTTCACTTCTTGCCTCAAGAATTCTTGGAAATGTATTGCTTTCACAGGGATTTGATGTAAAAGTTAGTGAAGTACATGGAATGTCACAGAGAGGCGGTTCAGTAGTAACATATGTTAAATATGGTGATGAGGTTTATTCTCCTGTAGTTGAAAAGGGAGAAGCCGATGCAGTAATATCATTTGAACAGCTTGAAGCGGCAAGATGGGTATCATATCTTAAAAAGGGCGGTCATCTTATAACCTCGCTCCAGACAATTGACCCTATGCCGGTAATAACAGGTACAGCAAAATACCCTGAAGATATAGTAAAGAAGCTTAAAGATATGAATATAGACGTAACAGCAGTTGATGCCCTGAAGCTTGCAGAAGAAGCAGGAACATCAAAAGCTTCAAATGTTGTTCTTATGGGAGTACTTTCAACAAAGCTTGGATTTGATAAGGAAATATGGGAAAAAGCACTTGAACAGTGTGTACCGGCAAAATTCCTTGAACTTAATAAAAAGGCATTTGAGCTTGGCAGAAATGCATAAAAATGAGGTGAATCAATGGGAGCATGGGGTTTTGGTGTATTTGATAATGATTCTTCATGTGATTTTGTGATTGAACTTCATGAGCAGGAAAATATTTCAGAAAAAATAAAAAGTATTTTTTTGCAGACAATAAATGAAGAAGATTTCATAGACCTTGACACAGCCGCAGCCGTATGGGTATCAGCGTGTGTTATCGACCAGGTTTTAAATAATATCTGTTATGACTGTCCTGATATTGAATATGATGATATTATAGAGCGAGCAGACAGAGCGGAATTGATAAAGCTTAAACAGGAAGCAGTAAAAGCACTTGACTGTATACTTTCAGATAAATCTGAACTTAATGAGCTTATCAGTGAATGTGATGAACAGGATTATAATAACTGGAAAGATGGTATCATGTCAGTCAGAAACAGAATAAATATATAGCAATTATGAGGAGGGGGTTCCAATGGGAAAGTATTGGAATAAATCTATGGAGTGTGCAACAGTTAATGAAATTAAATCGCTCCAGAGTTTCAGACTTTCGCAGACTGTAAGAAGGGTATATGAAAGCGTGCCTTATTACAGAGCAAGAATGGAAAAGGCAGGAGTAACACCTGACGATATAAGAACGGTTGAAGACCTTCATAAGCTTCCATTCACAATTAAGCAGGATTTGAGGGATACATATCCTTATGGTATGTTTGCAGTACCTATGGATGAAGTAGTAAGACTTCATGCATCAAGCGGAACTACAGGCAAACAGATTGTTGTAGGGTATACAAGAAATGACCTTGAAGTGTGGTCAGAATGTTGTGCAAGAGCATTGACAGCCGCAGGAGCAACCAATAAGGACTTTATGCATATATCATATGGATATGGACTTTTCACAGGCGGACTTGGACTTCATGGCGGAGCTGAAAAAGTGGGTATGACAGTTATTCCTGTATCTGTAGGAAATACAAAGCGTCAGATTAACATTCTCAAAGATTTTGGTTCTACATATATGTGTTGTACACCATCATATGCATTATTCCTTGCAGAAACCATGAAAGAAATGGGAATATCCAAAGATGAAATAAAGCTTAAAGGCGGATTGTTTGGAGCAGAGCCATGGACAGAGGAAATGCGTCAGCAGATACAGGCAGGACTTGGCTGTAAAGCATATGATATTTACGGACTTACTGAAATTATAGGGCCTGGAGTATCATTTGAATGTGAAGAGCAGACAGGAATGCATATCAATGAAGATAATTTTATTGCTGAAACGATTGACCCTGAAACAGGGGAAGTTCTTCCGGAAGGTTCGCAGGGTGAAATAGTGTTTACTTGTATAACCAAGGAAGCATTTCCGCTGCTCAGATACAGAACAAGGGATATTGGCATACTTACAAGAGAAAAATGTTCATGCGGCAGAACATTGATTAAAATGAAGAAGCCGGCAGGACGTTCAGATGATATGCTTATTATCAGAGGAGTTAATGTATTTCCTTCACAGATTGAAAGTGTATTGCTTTCACTTGGAAATACAGCACCTTATTATCAGATTATTGTTGATAGAAAAAACAATACTGATACATTTGAAATTCAGGTTGAAATATCTCCTGAAATGTTCTCTGATACAGTAAAGAGCCTTGAACAGCAGGAGAAGCTTATAAAAGCCGGTGTTGAATCTACACTTGGCATATCAGCGGATATAAAGCTTGTAGAGCCTAAGACTATCCAGAGAACAGAAGGAAAAGCAGTAAGAGTAATCGACAAAAGAAAACTTCATTAAGGAGCTGATTATATATGTTAATAAAACAGATTTCAATTTTTGTAGAAAACAAGCAGGGCAGACTTTCTGCAATAACAAACATTCTTAAAGAAAACAATATTGATATAAGAGCATTGTCAATAGCTGATACAAAGGATTTCGGAATACTCAGACTTATAGTTGATAATCCATCAAAAGCTTATGAAGCACTTAAAGGTGAAGAATGCACAGTAACAATAACTGATGTTATCGGAATCGGGCTTGAAGATAAGCCGGGCGGACTTTCTGACGCAATGGAAATCCTTGATAAAAACCATATTAATGTTGAGTATATGTATGCATTTATCAGTGAATCAGTAGATACAGCCTTTGTTATTCTCAGAGTTGAAGATAATGATAAAGCAATAGGTGTACTTACAAGAAACAACATCAGAGTTCTTAACAGTTCTGAAATTCATAAATAATTAATTAGAGTTAAAGACAGATTATATAATAATTTTTGTGTAGGGGCGAACTGTGTTCGCCCGCCGGGTTTACAGCAAATCTTAACAAGTGAACTCATTTGCGTTAATTAAAAATAATCTGTCTTTAATATTAAAAAGGAGGAATCAAATGAAATTTTATTTAAAGAAAGCAGTTTCAGCGATACTTTCGCTTTCATTGCTTTCAACAATGTTTATACCTGTATCAGCGGATACTGAAAAAGATGATTATTATTTTGAGCCGCAGTCATATTTAACATTTCTTGAAGCACAGAACAAATCATATAATTCTCAGGCAGTGCATGGAGAAATAAATCTCTCAGACCTGACAACAGTCTATGAACATATTAGTATTGATGAAATTGAGCAGATGGGAACAGATTTCAAGACTAATTGTGACAATGGCTATGATGAAGAAGAGATGCTTTCAGACCTGAATATTATAGCATATGCAGTAGCCTATATGCAGGATATGTGTCAGATAGCTAATATATTATATCAGTGTGATACCTCAGATGATAATTATTTCAATGAAATGGCTTATTCTCAGAATATATATTATAAAACGTATGATATGTTCAATGAATCTGTAAAATACGCAGCAGGTATCAGTAAATACTACACAAAGCTTTCTGATGAACTTGGAAAAGATACAGTAGATATGTATCTTAATTATGATGGTTCAGAATCAGAAGCCGATGCCGCTTATTCAACTAAAGTGAATGAATATATCAATCAGTATTATACATTGGTGAATGATGATAGTTCTACAGAGGAACAGTTTGCAGATTTATATCTTGAAATGGTAAAATACAATAATGACTATGCCAATAGTCAGGTCAGCACTGATTATATGCAGTTTGCATATGATTATATGTATTCAAGGGATTATACAATTGAAGAAGCAAAAAGCCTCTGTAATTCAGTTGCAGAAAATATGTCTGTTTTGTATAATGATATGATAGACGATATAGTTAGTGATTCATCGTGGAAAGATTATAGTGCATTATCGTATAGCAAAGATGAATTGTTTGATTTCCTTGGCAGTACAATAGAAAATATATCACCTGAAATCAAGCAGGCATTTGACTATATGGATAACTATGAAACATATTCTATTGAACCGGCACAAGATGGGAAAAGCAGAGCCGATGGAGCATTCACCGCATATTTTTCAAGTATTGGTTCACCATATATTTTTATCAATACAAATGAAAATTATGATGATGTAATGACCTTTGTGCATGAATTCGGACATTATAATGAAATGTATCAGGCAGGCACTAATGGAAGTTCATTGGATTTATCAGAAATATCCTCACAGGCATTAGAATTTTTGTATATACCATATTATTCTCAGATATATGGCGAACAGTATTCTGATTTATCTGCAAAAATGAGTGTATCAAATATATTGTGGGCAGTATCTTCAGGTTGTATGATAGCAGAATTTGAAATGAGCGTTTATGAAAATCCTGATATGACATCAGCAGAGCTTATAAAGCTTTATGATGATTTGGAGGTTAAATATAACCTTGAAGAAAGTATTGACTGGTATTATGTAAGTCATCTGTTTGAGCAGCCGGGATATTATATATCATATGCAACATCAGGAATAGCAGCGTTTGAAATCTGGAATACATCATTGACTGACAGACAGTCAGCAATAGACAGTTATATTGAATTAAGCAGCAATGGAAGTTCAGGCGATTTCAGAGAAGTTTTAAGCAGCAGTGGAATGAATGATATCTTTGAAGAACAGACATTGTTGAATATTTCAAGTTCTATTAGTGATAAATTCTTGAAAGCATACAATTATGATGTTGATGGCAGTGGTGATATTACAGCCTATGATGCATTGATAGTTCTTAATGTAGTAGTTGGAAATGATATGTCATCTGTTATTTCAGATACTTCAGCAGCCGATGTTGATTCAGATGGTTCTGTAACTTCAGCTGATGCATTGCTTATACTTCAGAAAGTTGTAAGCGGTGAATAAAATAAAGTTTTTGCTTTAAATTTTCTTAATTTTTGTTATTGAAGATTTTCTGTTCTTATGGTATAATTATAAAAAGGAGTGATAAATATGAATGAATATTTAAAAAAATCTGATAATTTCCCGGATGAACAGAAAACAAAAAAAGCTCCTGTCAATAATGATAAAAACATTATTAATGATGATAATAACAATGATTGGGCTGAACAAGCTAAGCAGGAACTTGAAGATTTCATTGAATCTCAGGGGATATATATAAGACAATAAAAAAAATCGGCATCATATTTTTTGATGCCGACTTTTTCATAAATAATTGAAATTATCAGATATAATCTTTAATTTCTTCAAGAAAATTCTGAGCTGCTTCATCATCTTCTTCAGCATGAATTTCCATTTCAATAGGTTTTGTGAGGTCAAGACTGAATATACCCATTATTGATTTTGCATCTACAGCATATCTTCCTGAAAGTAAATCAACGTCAAATTCATATTTTGAAACAACATTTACAAATTTTTTGACATCATTTATTCCTTCAAGAGTAATTGTTTTCTTTATCATTAAAAATTCCCTCCTTTCCATATTTATTATTATACCCCCTTGTTGCCTGCAAAGTCAATAGATAATAGTCTGAATGTGTAATTACCCCAAAGAGCTCGAAGCATCTTTAATTCTGACCAAAGCCTTTTTTCCCATGATTCTGCTTATCGTATATATGTCCGGTGATTCTCTTCTCCCTGTCATCGCTACCCTTATTACCGTGCATACATCTGTTATTGTTCCTCTGTACTTCTCTGGCTCTTTCTTGTATTCTTTTATTCTTTCTGCATATCCCAATTCTCTGCTTATTACCTTTATCTTCTCAAACCATTCTTCCTGACTGTCTTCTTCTCTGTATCCTTCTGTATACCTCTTCAGTATCTCCTTTACTGTCTCTGCATCTTTCGCTGCTTCCGGATACTCTTCTCTCTCCTTTATTTCTCCATAATACATACTTAAAAATTCTTTACCCTGTTTCCAGCTGTATATGTCTTTCCTTGGTTTCTTTCCTTCTCGTCCTATCTCTATCATCTTTATTGAATATTCTTTGTCTTTGCTGAATTCTTCATAAAATTCTTTTGCATATTCCTTGCTCCATTCTGCTATCCCTCTGTATATTTCTTCTCCGCTCATCTCCGATATTACTTCTTTGCTTATATCCTGGAATTTGCTTTCATCAAATAAAGCACCAGAAGTACTCATTTTGGAGAGAGAGAAAGGGAAGTTGAGATAATTTTTTATAGAGTTGTCACGAATCCATTCTTCGAAATTGGAGTTAAGGATTGTGAGGAGATAAACCCATACAGCGTCAGGAGTGTAACCTTCGGACTTGTAGTAATCGAGAGCGAGTTCAGGGTCTTTGCGTTTGGAGAGTTTGCGTTTTGAGGAGCCATCAAATTTCATAAGCTGAGGAGTGTGGCAGTAAATAGGTTTTTTCCAGTTGAATGTATCAAAGAGCTGAATGTGTATAGGCAGGGTTGAAATCCATTCTTCTCCTCTTATTACATGAGTGGTACGCATGAGGTGGTCATCTATGACATGAGCAAAGTGGTATGTAGGTATGCCGTCAGATTTAAGGAGAACGAAATCCTGATAATTTTCTTGTATTTTGAGTTTGCCTCTTATGCCGTCAGTAATTTCGATATAATTTTTTTCGTTTCCGTTTGATTTAAATCTGAGAACGTACGGGATATTATTATTTAATTTTTCTTCAATGGTCTGCATATCTGCATTTCTGTAAACAGCCCATTCGCCGTAGTATCCGAAATTAGCTTTCAAAGCTTCTTGTTTTTTTCTCATTTCGGACAATTCTTCTTCTGAGCAGAAGCAAGGGTAAGCGAGGCCGAGTTTTACTAAATGTTTGGCGAAGCATTGATAAATATTTTTTCTCTGGCGTTGTCTGTACGGAGCGTAAGCACCTGAATCGCCGTCAATGGTTGCACCTTCATCGAAATGGATGTTAAAGTAGTTCATAGAAGATATGATGGTATTCACAGCACCTGGAACTTCTCTTTTGTTGTCAGTGTCTTCTATTCTGAGGAAGAATGAGCCGTTACTCTGATGAGCGAGTCTTTCGCCGATTATTGCATTATAGAGGTTACCGAGGTGAACGAATCCGGTAGGGCTTGGACCTATTCTTGTTACGCATGCGTTGTCTGGCAGGGAGCGTTCTGGATAATAATTTTCGTAATAGTCGGGTGATACTGATATATCAGGGAAGAGCATATCAGCGAGTTTTTCGTAATTCATAATTAATTTACCTCCGGGTAATAGATTTTGGAAGGGTGGGTTATCTTATGTAGTGGATAGAAGAAGGGGATGTATATAGGGTGGGTGTAGTTTGTTATTGTGGCAATTCAAAATTCATTTATGAAGAATCCTTTTTAATTTTTGTATAAAATAAGGGAACATTAAAAATAAGTATATAAATTTATTTATTTTTATAAATGAGTACATATAAATTTTGATGGTGCGTAGACTGGTAATAATTTCAGGGATTGCTTTAAAAGATAATTGAAGTTGCATATAAATTATATCATGTCTGTTTGTAAAAGTAAAGGATTGAGGGGAGAGAAAAAAATATATAATTGTGTATAGGGGATAGTAATATATTTATCTGATATTAGCAGTAATAAAAATTTTTTTGGCAGATTGGAGAGAATGTAGTTTTAACGCAAATTCGACAATAAAATTTTATAATTTAAAACAAGGAATTTTTCGTTTATTCTGTAGGGGCGAACTGTGTTCGCCCGTTGGGGCACACTGTAAACCGAGCGGGCGAACTTAAGGAAGCCCCTACAAATAACATTCATCGAATTTGCGTAGTTTTAATGAATGAGATTGAATAAGTAAACATATGTTGAGCTGTACAGGGAATAAGTTTTGCTATGGAATTTGGCATTAATTGAGGTAAGCTGAAAAGAGTATATCAGGATATTTAATTATGTTTATTTTAGTTTTATGCAGGTATTTCAACGACTTCAAAATCACCGCAAGCTCTTTTTCCGTCATATTCCGCACCGATTCCATAGTAAAGGCTCTCATCTGTCATATCATTTGAAAAGCATATTCCAAGCAGACCTTTAAGCTTTGAATCTTCACTGATAAAACCTGCAAGCTTTTCATTGCTTCCGTCTGAAATGTTAATTTGATGGATTATTTTTGTAAGGGTTGTCTTAAAGTTGCTGGTTTATGTTTTAATCAACATTCAGGCAGAGGCAAATATAATTTGTATTTGAAAAATGCAATAAAAAATCGCATATATTTTCAATTATACAGTTATGTTATAGAATATTGAATTTGGGTTATTAAATATAGGCAAGGGATATATAAGTAATAAAGAATGATAAGTGGGTAGAGAGAGTAGGTAATGTATATATGTTGTTAAAGAAATTAGTATTAATGAAGTGGCGGCAGAATGATATTAATGAATTGAGGCGAGTGATAAGGAATTTCAATAATAAGTTGGCAAGGGTAAAGAAAAAGGATACTGAAGGTAAAGTAAAGATATATCCTGAACGTATGCGGTATAAAGAAGTAAGAGATAAGATATTGACAAGGGAGGATTACAACAGGATAATAGCTGAAATAAAGTTATTTTGTGCAAGAGGGATGGAGGATATATGTAAGAATAAGCATAAAGTTGAAGCGATGAGATGGGAATTGGAAGTAGAGAAGATAAGAATAAAGTATATAAACAAGGAGCGGGCGAGGGAGTTAAGGAAGATAAACAAGATAGATATAACTATAGGAGGACGCAAGGTAGAGACAGCGAGTATAACCATTACAAAGAGGGAGTTATCGCCTAAGAGATTTAATTTTGATAATATGTACAGCAGGCATGAATTTGAGGCATTTAGGAAGACTACAGAGAAGCAGGCAGCGAGTGATTATTGGTTTAATATACAGAATAAGTATGTAGATAATTATATAAAAGCTCTGGTCAATGTATTTTCGCCGAGTCAGGCAAAGGAGTTAATAAAGCTTATAAACAGGATACCGCTTGAGAATATGATAGAGTTATATCATAAAGAGATGCTTGGGAATATAGATTACATATATGAGCCTCAGGAGCAGGGGATAAAGTATGAATATTTGGTTGAGATGTTCAGAGAGCATATAAAGCTTATTGAAGATGATAAAAAGGAAGAAAACAAATAATTTAAAATTAAAAAAGATTAAGCAGGAAATTATATATTAAAATATAAATATGAATATTAAAATATTAAGCAGGATATTAAGCAGGGGATATTAAGCAGAATATTAAGCAGGATATTAAGCAGGGGATA
>ERZ808240.715-NODE-715-length-42636-cov-11.727061_pt1 | contig 42636 bp, 34 predicted proteins | sample MGYA00521084_ERZ808240 | MGnify/ENA primary metagenome ERZ808240 (study PRJEB31516, sample SAMN03275571) | gut metagenome | biome: mammalia-associated habitat; material: feces | host: Papio cynocephalus | place: Kenya | collected 2012-08-06 ...
CCCTGCCTGGGGCTACGGGGATTTGATAGCATTCCTTCACTAACTCTCCAGTTAACGCAAAAACACGCTGCCAAAATCGGCAGCGTGTCCTAATCTTATTTTTACGCCAGCATCATGCGGTCATTTGCGAATTCTCCGCCGCTGACTTCTTCGAACTTCGCCAGCAGATCCTTCACCTGAAGATTCTTCTTCTCTTCTCCCGCCACATCGTAGATAACTTTGCCTTCGTGCATCATGATCAGACGGTTGCCGTGTACAATGGCATCTTTCATGTTATGGGTTACCATCATGGCAGTCAGCTGATTCTCAGCGATGATCTTATCGCTGATCTCCAGTACCTTGGCTGCGGTCTTGGGATCCAGTGCTGCGGTATGCTCATCTAACAGCAGAAGCTTCGGCTGCTTTAATGCTGCCATCAGAAGTGTGATTGCCTGACGCTGACCACCGGACAGGAGCCCTACCTTGCTTGTCATGCGATCCTCCAGTCCCAACCCAAGCGTCTGTAACTTTTCACGGAACAGCTCTCTGTCCTCTCTGGAAACACCCCAGCGAAGGGTTCTCTTCTCTCCACGACGCAGGGCAATCGCCATGTTCTCTTCGATATCCATGGTGGCAGCGGTTCCCGTCATGGGATCCTGGAATACTCTTCCCAGATATTTTGCTCTCTTATGCTCCGGCAGATTCGTAATATCCGTGCCGTCGATGATGATCTTACCGGAATCAATAGGCCATACACCGGCGATGGCATTCAGCGTGGTGGATTTACCGGCGCCGTTACCTCCGATGATGGTCACAAAATCTCCGGGATTTAAATTCAGGTTTACCCCGTTTAATGCCACCTTTTCATTGATGGTTCCCCTGTTAAATACTTTATGTATATCCTGTATCTCCAATGCGTAAGCCATTATTTTGACGCTCCTTTCCGAAGTGTTCTCTTCTCCTTCAAGTAAGGAATTGCCAGGAAAATGGCAACTACGATAGCAGAGAACAATTTCATATCCTCTGAAGGCATCTTCAGCCACAGCACGAACTGATATACCATATAGTAGATCACAGCTCCCAGGATTACAGATGCAAGTGTAAATGCAAATGCAAGCTTTCTCTTGCTGGCAAACTTACCGAACAATACCTCACCGATAATAACAGCTGCCAGACCGATGACGATGGCACCACGTCCCATATTGACATCCGCCGCACCCTGGAACTGTCCGTACAATGCACCACACAGGCCTACCAGACCGTTGGAGATCATCAGTGCCAGCACCTTGATAAAGTTGGTATTGATGCCCTGTGCTCTCGCCATATTGCCGTTACATCCGGTAGCACGGATGGCATGTCCCTGCTCCGTTCCGAAATACCAGTACATCACCGCAATCAATGCCAGTAAGAATACGATCATTCCCAGGAAAAAGAGAAGTCTGCTCACCGAACCGTCCGTCACATAACGCAGGGATACCACCAGCGGATAATTGTCTACGCTGACCGGCTGGTTTGCTTTTCCCATGATATTCAGATTGATGGAATACAGAGAGATCTGCGTCAGAATGCTTGCCAGGATTCCGGGAATTCCCAGTGCGGTGTTCAGTAGTCCCGTTACCATTCCTGCCAGTGCTCCCGCCAGGAAAGCAATGGGCAATGTAACTAAAGGAGAGACTCCCGCACGGATCAGCATAACGGATACCGCAGCACCGGTGGCAATGGAACCATCCACGGTCAGATCAGCGAAATCCAGCAGGCGGAACGTAATATACACTCCCAGTGCCATGACTCCCCAAATCATTCCCTGCGCTATGGATCCCGGCATTGCCCTGAACAGGGAAAGGGGATTCAGTGACATAAAGTAAGACATTTCTTTTTCCTCCTAAAACTTCCGATAGGGATACCGCTATCTGGCGCTATCCCTATCGAAGTATATTTTGTTTCGTACTGAATTAACGGAATGATTACTGAATTGCTACATAATCATCGGGAACGCTAATGCCCAGTTCCTCACAGATCTTCGCATTGTACTTCTTGGTAACGTTGGGAGCGTAACGAACATCCATGGTAGTGATATCTGCGCCCTCAGCCAGGATCTCGTATGCCATCTCGCCGGTAGCATATCCCAGATCATAGTAGCTGATGGATAAGGTAGCTACACCACAACCGTTGCAGATACCCTCTTCACCTGCGATTACAGGAACCTTAGCGGGAGCTACTACGTTGTATACGGTCTCGGTTACAGATGCCAGAGTGTTGTCGGTAGGAATATACAGAACATCGCACTCTCCTGCAGCTGCAGTGGTTACAGACTGTACTTCGTTGGTATCAGCGATTGCATACTCTTTATAAGCAATACCGTCCTTGTCCAGAGCAGCCTCGAACAGCTGGATCTGATACAGAGAGTTTGCTTCTGCGGAACAATATAACAGACCAACCTGCTTTACATCCGGGAACAGTTCCTTTAACATAGCTTCCTGCTCTTCGATAGGTGCCAGATCGGAAGTACCGGAGATATTTCTTCCGGTAGCACCGGACCAATCGGAGATTTCCAAAGCGGTTGCATAATCGGTTACGGAAGTTCCGAGAATAGGAATCGTGGTCGTAGCTGCTGCTGCACTCTGTAAAGGAGAAGTTGCATTTGCAAGAATCAGATCCACACCGTCAGATACGAAACCGTTACAGATGGTAGCTGCGGTGGTCTGCTCACCCTGTGCATTCTGCAGATCGAATTTTACATTGTCACCAAGCTTTTCTTTTAATGCATCCTGGAATCCCTGGGTAGCTGCATCCAGAGCCTCATGCTCTACCAGCTGGCAGATACCGATGTTATATACTTTGCCATCTGTGGAAGCTGCTCCAGTCTGTGCTGCGCTTCCTGCTGTGGTAGAAGCAGTTCCGTTATCGGTGCTGCCACAACCTGTCAGAACTGACGCTGCCATTACTGCGGTAAGTACTACAGATAATAATTTCTTTTTCATAATAAATGCCCTCTTTTCTGCAAATCTTTCGATCTGCTTACTGTAATGCATAGACGCTTTAATCCGTCAAAGCGTTGCACTGATAAATATCATAAACCATAAACGGGCATTCGTCAAACTGATTTCATCAATGAATTAGATAATATTAATCAAATTTTTAAATGTCAGTTTTTTTCACAACCTCACCGGGTCTCTTGAAGATATGGCCGGCGGGGATCACGCCTCTGACACAGGAGGTAGGATAGACATTGGAATTACGCCCGATGACAGTTCCGGGGTTCAGCACGCTGTTGCAGCCCACTTCCACATGGTCGCCTAACATGGCTCCCATTTTCTTCAGTCCGGTCTCGATCTTCTCCTCTCCGTTCTTCACAACCACCAGCGTCTTATCGCTCTTCACATTGGAAGTAATGGAACCGGCTCCCATATGGGACTTGAAGCCGAGTACGCTGTCACCCACGTAATTATAATGGGGCACCTGTACTTTATTGAACAGAACCACGTTCTTCAGTTCGGTGGAATTGCCGACTACCGCACCCTTTCCCACGATGGCATTGCCGCGGACAAATGCGCAGTGACGGATCTCCGCTTCCTCATCAACGATTAACGGACCGTTCAGGCAGGCGGTAGGAGCAACTTTTGCATTTTTAGCCACCCAGATGTCCTCGCCTCTTTTTTCATAGATTTCCTCTGGCAGTCTCTTGCCCAGCTCCAGAATAAAATCGTGGATTCTGGGAAGTACCTCCCAGGGATACTCTGCCTCCGTGAACAGATCTGCCGCAATGGTCTCTGTCAGATCATACAGATTTTCAATCATAATATTTTCCATGATAGTTTCTCCTCATCTTTATTCTTTATTTTTGGTATTGGATTGCTTTTGTTTCTTCTGGTAAAATTCTTCCGTAGCCTGGAACTGTCTCCAGAGCACGCCCTGATTGTTCAGTCCTCGCACGGCAATGGTTCTCCTGCCCACAAAATCCGTAAGCTTTCCCATGTACTCATCCGGTGTGATCACACCGTCTGCCACCATGGTGAGTCCTTTTTCCCAGCTGGCTGTCAGTGCCGGATTCAAAAGTGGTCTGATGGAATCCGATACCACATCGTAAATCATCTCTCCCATCTGGGTAGGAGTCAGTACCTGGGTCTTATTATTCAGTGCCAGATACTCAATGTTCACCAGTTTTTTCAGAATCTCCGCTCTCGTGGCACTGGTGCCGATGCCGCTTCCCTTGATCTGCGCCCGCAGTTCTTCGTCCTCAATGAACTGTCCCGCATTTTCCATAGTCAGGATAATACTTCCGGAAGTATACCGCTTGGGAGGAGAGGTCTCGCCCTCCTTGATCTCATAAGTATCCGCGGATAAGAGATCTCCCTTTTTCAGGTGCATTAAGAGATTTGTAAGTTCCGCATCACATTTTTCGTCGGTGCTTTCGCTCTCATTCTCTTTGTCTTCCTTTGGAGCCGTATTCTCCTTTTTAAAAGAGAAGTTCGTCATCTTCAGATACCCTTCCTGCACCAGCACTTTAAAGCTGGCAAAAAAGCTTTCTTCCTTCACCTTCACCGTCAGGGAGAACTTCTGGTAGACTGCCGGAGGATAGAAAATACTTAAGAACCTTCGCACGATGATTTCATATACCTTTGCCGCCGTAGGAGCCAGCCCCGCCAGGTTATTCAGTCCCTGTCCCGTGGGGATGATGGCGTAATGATCCGTGATCTGTTTGTCATTCACATACCGGGTCTTCGCAATATTCTTATAAGTCCCCTGCTCCAGCACTTCTTTGGCAAAAGGTGCCGCCAGGGCATAATTGCGGAGACCACCGATATTTTTATGGATCTCCTTTGCCACCGCCGTAGACAGAACTCTGGCATCCGTTCGTGGGTAGGTGGTCATCTTTTTTTCATATAATTCCTGCACGATCCTAAGGGTCTCGTCCGGACTGATCTTAAAGTATTTGGAACAGTCATTCTGCAGCTCCGCCAGATTATATAAAAGCGGTGCATTTTTATTCTCTTTTTTCTTCTCGATACCGGTGACGGTCATAGGTCCCACCGGCTCTGTGGTAAGCTCTGCGATCAAGCGCTCGGCATCCTCTTTTTTCTTAAAGCCGTTCTCTTTGTATAATGCCGGAGAATTATAGTATTTTGAACCTTCCGCGGCTCTCCACTCCGCGGTAAAAGGCTTTTCCTGCAATTTGAAATTACCGATCACCCGGTAAAAAGGAGTCTTCGTGAACGACCGGATCTCCCGCTCTCTGTTCACGATCATGCCCAAAACGCAGGTCATGACACGACCCACGGAGATCACCGCACGATCCCTCTTCAGATAATCCTTTACGGTCTTACCGTATTTCAAAGTCAGTGCCCTGGAGAAGTTGATACCCATCAGATAATCTTCCTTGGCACGCAGATAAGCGGCATTTCCCAGATTATCATACGCCGAGAGGTCTTTGGCTTCCCGGATGCCGCGTAAGATCTCCTCTTCTGTCTGGGAGTCGATCCACACTCGCTTCCGCTCCTTGCCCTGTACGCCTGCCATCTGCTCCACCAGACGATAGATATATTCTCCCTCCCGTCCGGAGTCGGTGCAGACATAGATCGTAGAGACATCCTCTCTGTTTAACAGAGAACTTACGATGGTATATTGTTTTCTGGCATTTTCAATGACTTCGTATTTGAATTCCGCCGGCAGAAAAGGAAGTGTCTCAAAGCTCCATCTCTTAAACTTTTCATCGTACACCTCCGGATAGCTCATGGTCACCAGATGTCCCACGCACCAGGTAACTATAGCTTCTTCCGACTCCAGATAGCCGTCTTTGGAACGCATATTATATTTTAAAGCGTTGGCAAATTCCCTTGCCACGCTGGGTTTCTCTGCAATAAATAAATTTTTACCCACGTATTACCGTCTTCCTGTCATAAATCACGCACCCACGCTGCGAAACCGTACCTTCCCGGATACTTTCTCCGCCAGTGCATTTTCATAACCATTCTCACAAAATATTATCATCTCATCCGGTTCCGTCCGGATGCCTTTCAGCGCTGTCTGCAGCGCATCATAATCTTCCGAAGTATAACATACCGTGCCGGAATAATCCACTGCGATCTTTCTTCCCTCAGTATCTCCGCATAAAAAATATGCTCTCCCCTGCGCTGCCTTCTTCAGTTCCACCGTGTGGAAATCTGCCTGCAATATCTCCTGACAGTTTCTCCGATATGCGGATCTCACAAAGTTACTGTAATCCTCCCGGATATATTTTTCATAAAAAGTTCTGCCGCTTTCTCTTCTCCAGGCGGTCTGGTGGGGAAACAGAAAACGAAAATAAAACCGTATAAAAGAATTACTGATCTCATAGATCCCGGGCAGCACCTTTTCCACCAGTTCCAGTTCCATCAGATTCTTCAGATAGACACTGATCTTCGCCCGGGAGAATCCGGTACGGGCGTACATATCATTCAGCTTGCCGTTCTTCTCATCCGCTATGGTGGCAAGGATGGTATTGTAGACCGCGGTCTCACGCAGTTCCTCCGACAGCCATTTAATCATCAGTTCCGGAAGGAAGCTGTTTTTCTCTAAAAAGAGTGTCGTCAGATTTTTCTCCACAGAGGCTGACGGATCCAACAGTTTCCATAATCCCGGCATTCCGCCTAACGCCGCAAAGAGTTCTATGCTCTCCTGAAGCGTTCCACCGGGGAAGATCCGGCGCATTGTGGAAAAAGGCAGCTCTTTGACCTTCAGAAAACCACTGACGGAAAATGCCAGGTTCCCTACTTTGGAGATCATGCTGTTCTCCACCCATCCGGATGCGTAGGTCGTAAGAATCACAAGAAGGGAAACCTCCCTGTGTTCCTTTAGGTAACGGATCAGTTCCTGTAAAAAAGAGGTATCCCCCTTTAACAGATAATGAAAGTTCTCTATGATCAGAACCTTTTTGCGATCACTTTTTTCTCCGGATACACACTGTAATACTTCTTCCCAGGAAGGGTTCCGTGAAATCTCTTTCCCCTGTTCTTTAAGTTCCTGCCCCCACTGATAGCACAGTTCCCTGGAAGAACAGTTGGGAGCGGTATATCGTATGGTCTGTTTTTCTTCCGTAAAAGAGGTTAAGAGAGCCGTCTTACCAACGCCTCTCTGTCCATATACCACCAGGATCTGGCTCCCCGGTCTCTTATAATGATTCTCCAAAAAAGCTGTTTCCTGTTCCCTTCCAGTTAACATGGCAGCCTCATTCTTTCTGCTACAACGGATCAGTAGATCTTCTGTAATAGTTGTTCGATCTCCTCCTGGGACAGAGGCTTTCCGAACAGATATCCCTGAATGATATCACAGCCGATGGCACGCAGATACTTATACTGCTGTTCTTCTTCCACACCCTCGGCGATGGATTCAAATCCCAAGGATCTCACCATGCTGACGATCGACTCCGTAATGATCCGGGTTGCGGAATCCGTCAGTAGTGTATCCGTAAAGGATTTGTCGATCTTCAGCGTATTGATCGGAAGCTTCTTCAAATAAGACAGGGAGGAAAAACCCGTTCCGAAATCATCTAAGGAAATGCGGATGCCGTATTCTTTTAACAACTGCATTTTCTCGGTCACTGCCCGGAAATCATCGATCAGTATGCTCTCCGTAATCTCCAGTTCGATCTCTTCCGGAGACACATCGTATTTACGGATAATATTCAGCAGTGAATCCACGAAGTCTTCCTTCTGGTACTGCAATGCGGAAATATTGACGGACAACACAAACAGAACGCCGTACCGGTTCCTCCATTCGGAAAATGTCCGGATACTCTGCTCCAGTACCCAGTTGCCGATAGGGATAATGGTGCCGTTTTTCTCCGCAATGGGAATGAACTTCGCCGGGCTGATCATTTTCCCGTTGCCGTCCTTCCAGCGGATCAGCGCCTCCACTCCGCGCAGCTTCTGATTCCCCGCATAATACTGCGGCTGGTAATACAGAATAAAATTATGGTCAAATACCGCTTCTTTTAATTTGCTGTCCAGTTCCACATTTTTCAGGAAATCATTCAGGATCGGGGTATCGAAATACTGGATCCGGTTCTTGCCCATGGACTTGCCCTTGAACATGACGATCTCGGCACAGTTAATCAGCTCCAGTGCGGAAGCCGCCGCTTCCGGATACTCCGCAACGCCTACGCTTACGGTAATGTTCAATACCTGTCCGCCCACCAGATAAAAAGGTTCTCTGGTACGCTTCACGATCTCCTTATGAATATGTTCCACGCTTCTGTCACCGCAGGGATCATAGATTGCCATGCAGTACACGTCACTGGTCAGGTGACAGACGATCACATCGTCGCTGTTAAATTCTTTCAGGAAAGAGCCAAACTGTTGTACCAGTTCGTCTCCCGCCACGATTCCCAGTCCGTCATTGACCTTCCGGAAATCATCGATATCAATAACAAGCACGCTGACCAGCCGGTTGTCTTCCTTCGCGCGGCGCAGATATTCCGTCAGGAGCCGTACAAAATAATTCCGGTTGTACAGTCCCGTAAGTCCGTCATAATATGCCATATAGAGAAGTTCTTCGTTCTGCGTCTTCTGTTTTGTGATATTCTGTACCACAATGATCTGATCCGCAGGTCTGCCCTCCTCATAGAATATCCTGCAGGAGAACTGCAGCCAGGTCTTTTTCCCCTTCTGCATGCATTCTACAGAAGCAGTCTCCTGACCGCCCTTTTCCAAAAACAGCATATCCCGCAAAGGCAGTACATATGGCTCATCTACCATCTCTAAAAGCTTGGTAAAGTCCCGTCTGTCCCGAATCTGAAAATCGAAAAAGTCATCCCATTTTCCAAGTGTTGTGACGGTATTCTTCTCAAAAGAATAGTAGATATAAGCATAATCCATGGTGTCACACAAAAGGCGGTACATTCTCTCCCTGGCGCTCAATTTCTGATTCATTGCGCGCATAAGATCCAGCTGATAGCGTAACTCATTCATAACCCCACTCACCCTTTATTTTTTGGTGATGTAACCCTGTGCTTTCAAAAGTTCTGCGCAAAGCAATGCTCCCCCAGCTGCTCCGCGTAAGGTATTGTGTGACAAACCTACGAACTTGTAATCATATAAGGTATCCTCTCTCAGACGTCCCACGCTGATACCCATGCCGTTCTCATAATCCACATCCAGAGCTACCTGAGGTCTGTTGTCCTCCTCCAGATACTGGATGAACTGCTTCGGAGCGCTGGGAAGTCCCAGTCTCTGAGGCTCACCGCTGAAAGAAGTTAACTTTTCGATCAGCTGTTCCTTGGTGGGCTTCTTGCGGAATTTTACGAATACGGCTGCAGTATGTCCGTTCAGTACCGGAACACGGATACACTGGCAGGTAATCACGGGAGAAGTTGCTGGAACGATCTTGTCGCCTTCGATCTTACCCCAGATACGTAAGGGCTCCTTCTCACTCTTCTCTTCCTCGCCGCCGATGTAAGGGATGATATTGCCTACCATCTCGGGCCAGTCTTTGAATGTTTTGCCGGCACCGGAGATTGCCTGGTAAGTAGTAGCTACTACTTCATAGGGCTCAAATTCCTTCCATGCGGTCAGAGCCGGTGCATAGCTCTGGATAGAGCAGTTAGGCTTTACAGCGATAAATCCTCTGGTGGTTCCCAGTCTCTTCTTCTGCGCTTCGATGATCTGGAAATGCTCGGGGTTGATCTCGGGTACTACCATTGGAACGTCTGGAGTCCATCTGTGGGCACTGTTATTGGATACCACAGGGGTCTCTGTCCTGGCATAAGCCTCTTCAATTGCCTTGATCTCGTCCTTGGACATATCTACGGCACTGAATACGAAATCTACCTGTGCAGCTACTTTTTCCACTTCATTGACGTTCATGACAATAAGCTTCTTCACAGCTTCCGGCATGGGAGTGGTCATCTTCCAACGATCACCCACTGCATCCTCATAAGTCTTACCTGCAGAACGGGGACTGGCTGCGATGGTCGTTACCTCGAACCAGGGATGGTTCTCTAACAGAGAGATGAATCTCTGACCTACCATACCGGTTCCTCCCAGGATACCTACACGTAATTTTTCACTCATTTTTCATTTCCTCCTCATCTTTGTGCATTATTATTTTATCTGCAAAAGACCTGTATTGCCTCCTACTGCGGAAGGCGGTCTTCCAAAGACTGCTGATATTCTTCTATGGCATCGTTTTTTAAGTATTCTTTATTTTTCTCAATGACCTGTTTCATCATGTCCGCCCCGGGTGCGCCGATGGTCAGGCGCTTCTCCACACAGGTCTTTAAGGAAACGGCATCGTAAATATCCTCATCGAACTTGTCACTGATGGAACGCAGTTCCTCTAAGCTTAAAGCATCGATGGAAGTATCTTTTTCGATGCAGTACAATACCAGTCTGCCGATGATGCCATGGGCATCACGGAAAGGTACGCCCTTGCCTACCAGGTAATCTGCGGCATCGGTGGCATTGGTGAATCCGTTCATGGCACTCTTCGCCATACGGTCCTTGCGGAACTTCAAGGTTTTAATCATGCCGGTAAATAAGGTAATGCAGTCCGCTGCGGTATCCATGGCATCAAATGCCATCTCCTTGTCTTCCTGCATGTCTTTATTATAAGCCAAGGGCAGTCCCTTCATGGTGGTAAGTAACGCCATCAGGGCACCGTAGACTCTTCCTGTCTTACCTCTTACCAGTTCTGCGATATCCGGATTCTTCTTCTGGGGCATGATGCTGCTTCCGGTGGAATAGGCATCGTCCAGCTCTACGAACTGATATTCATTGGAATTCCAGATAATGATCTCCTCACTGAAACGGCTTAAATGCATCATGATCGTGGAAAGTGCAGAGAGGAACTCGATCAGGTAATCTCTGTCTGCCACGGAATCTATACTGTTCAGTGTCGGTCCTTCAAAGCGAAGAAGTCTCGCGGTATATTCACGATCCAGAGGATAGGTGGTACCTGCCAGTGCTCCGGCTCCCAGCGGGCAGTAATTCATGCGCTTGTAGATATCTGCCAGGCGCTGTCTGTCTCTCTTAAACATTTCGAAATAAGCACCGTAATGATGTGCCAGGGTAATGGGCTGTGCCTTCTGTAAATGGGTGAATCCCGGCATATAGGTCTCTAAGTTGTTCTCCATGGTGTCCAGGATTACTTCCAGAAGCTTTTTCAGCAGTCCGTCGGTCTCTGCCACTCTTGCTCTGGTATAAAGACGCATATCCAGTGCCACCTGGTCGTTACGGCTGCGTCCGGTGTGAAGCTTTTTACCCGCATCTCCGATCCGGTCGATCAGGGTAGCCTCCACGAAGCTGTGGATATCCTCCTGGGTCTCATCAATTGCCAGCTTCCCGGCATCCACATCCTCTAAAATACCGGTCAGTCCTTCGACGATGCTTTTTCTCTCCTCTTCGGTGAGGATCCCCTGCTTTGCCAGCATGGTAGCATGTACGATACTGCCGGTGACATCTTCGTGAAACAGTCTTTTATCAAATGTTATGGACGCGTTGAAATCAAATACCAGCTGATCGGTCTGTTTCGTAAAACGTCCTCCCCATAACTGTGCCATGGTCATTCTCCCATCTTTTTCTATAGGTAGTCTATCAGATAAATTTTCTCACAGACATTGATTGCAATTAATCATATCACAAACGGCACTTTAATGCAATACAGTGAATTTCATCACTTTCCGGTACAGAAAACACTTTTTCCCACGGAACTCATACAATAACTATAAATATTCAAGTTAAGGAAGTATGCCTTTTTATGGGAGCTCTTATCGAATTAAAAAATATAGGTTACTCCTATCACACCCTGTCCGGGGAGACCGGTGCCATAAAAGATATCTCCTTCTGTGTGGAGGAAGGGGAATTCGTGGCGCTGGTGGGTCCCAGCGGCTGCGGCAAATCCACTCTGCTGTCCATTATCGCAGGGCTCCTCGCCCCCGAGACCGGAACCATCGTCGTGAATAATCCCGACGGTTCTATTCACTATCCCCGTATCGGCTATATGCTGCAGCATGATCATCTCTTCGAATGGCGCACCATTTATCAGAATGTTACTTTAGGCTTAGAGATCCACCATGCCCTCACTCCGGAGCGCATTGCCCATGTGGAACAGCTTTTGTCCGACTATGGTCTGGAAAAATTCAAGAACAAGCGCCCCTGTGAATTATCCGGCGGCATGAAGCAGCGCGCTGCCCTGATCCGTACCCTTGCCCTGGATCCCCAGCTGCTTTTGTTGGATGAACCCTTCAGTGCCCTGGACTATCAGACGCGCCTCATGGTATCTTCGGATATCTGCCAGCTGATCCGCAAAGCAGGCAAGACCATGATCATTGTCACCCACGACCTGTCGGAAGCCATCAGTCTGGCAGATAAAGTCTATGTACTGTCCGCCCGTCCCGCGACGATCAAAGCGGTGCTGCCCATTCAGCTCACCCTGCGGGACAGTTCCCCTCTCGCTGCCAGAAACGCCCCGGAATTTCCATATTATTTCAAACAACTTTGGGAGGAATTAACCGATGAAACCACAGAATATGCTAAATGACCGGCAACTGACGGTTCAGGAGCAATATCTTCGCAAACACAAAAACCATCACAGGCAGGTTGCCTTTCTGCGTATCTTCCTCCTGGGAGTATTTCTGGTTCTCTGGGAAGTCAGCGCCGACCTTGGCTTAATAGACAGTTTCTTTTTCTCCAGTCCCCACAGAGTCGTCCTGTGTCTGATCCGGTTGTGGACCGAACGCTCTCTTCCGATGCATATCGGTATTACTTTACTGGAGACTATTCTCAGTTTCCTGTTAGTGTTCGTTGTCAGTCTCCTGCTTGCCACCCTGTTGTGGTTCTCTGACAAGCTGTCGGAGATCTTAGAGCCCTACCTGGTGCTGCTCAACAGCCTTCCGAAATCCGCCCTGGCTCCCCTGTTCATCGTCTGGCTTGGCACCGGCATCAATACCATCATCATCGCCGGGATCTCTGTGGCAGTCTTCGGCTCCATCATCAGCTTTTACACGGCATTTCACCAGGTGGATCCGGAAAAGGAGATTCTGATCCGCACGCTGGGCGGCGACCGCAGAGATATCTTTTTCAAAGTCGTCCTTCCGGGATCTGTTCCCACCCTGCTCAGCACCACCAAGGTCAACATCGGTCTGTCTTTAGTCGGTGTCATCATCGGAGAATTTCTGGCGGCGAGACGGGGACTGGGCTATCTGATCATCTACGGTTCCCAGGTGTTCCAGCTGGATATGGTGATCAGTTCTATCTTACTGTTATGTGTCATTGCCATGCTGCTCTATCTGCTGACCCAGTCTCTGGAGCATTACAGCAAAAAGCACCGCAACTGATTCTAAATGTTTTTCAGGAGACCTGCAGGATGGCATCTTCGTCTTACAGTCTCCTACATAATCTACGGTTCTGTGAAACGTTCTTTTTAAATAGTTTTTAAAATTAATAAATTTTACAGTTGCAAAAATCCTCAAGAACATATATAATAACCTAGTCCGCTGAAATAGCTCAGTTGGTAGAGCACTTCACTCGTAATGAAGGGGTCGTGGGTTCGAGTCCCATTTTCAGCTTATTTATTTTTATATTAAAAAAGAGAAAGCTTTCCGCTTTCTCTTTTTTTATTTGATTTATTCTCGAATCTGCTTATCTCGCGCCCTTATCATAGATCACACCCAAAGCTCTCGGCGCACCGTTCTGTTTGGAGAAGAATACCAGTAACAGCAGAGTCAGCACGTAAGGCAGAATCATCACCAGATCCTGATAACTGCTGGGCATCTGCAACACCTGTACCAGACGATAGCCGCCGGATCTGGCAAATCCGAATAACAGACATGCACCCAGTGTCGGCAGGATGCGCCAGTTACCGAAGATCAGTGCTGCGATTGCCAGATATCCGTAACCTACATAGATACTGGAAGAAAAGTTCGCGGAAATAGAATAGGCAAAACAGATGCCACCCAGTCCCGATAACGCGCCGCAGATCATGATAGCTGCCAGGCGGATCTGTCCCACCTGTCTTCCGGCTGCATCCACCGCATGGGGATTGTCACCGCAGGCACGCAGATGCATGCCGAAACGTGTCTTGTACATTACAAACCATGCAATAAACGCTACGACCACGATCACCAGTTCAAAAGGATACAGATTGGTAAATACAGCTCCTAATACCGGAATTTTAGAAATTCCCGGAATGGTAATTCTGGAGGATACCGTCAGTACAAACTTATCGGAGGTAGATCCGAATACTATCCTGTTAAACAGCTTGGTCAGATATGCAGTCAGTGCCATCGCCAGAATGTTGACTACCACACCACTGATGACCTGATTGGCTTTGAACTTCAGGCACAACAGCGCATGGATCAGAGCGAAAATACTTCCGCCCACTGCCGCCATCACCATGGCAATATAGAAAGGTACCGGAGAATCTCCGGAGAAATTCCCTGCAATGGCAACTGCCACAAAGGCACCGATAAACGCACCGAAGCCCTGCAGTCCTTCCACAGCTAACATTGTCACACCGGATTTCTCACAGTAGATGCCGCCGATTGCCATGATAAATAAAGGCAATGCAAAGGATAAACCGTCAATGATCACAATATCCATTTATTTGTCCTCCTTTGTCTTGTTTGTTTTCTCTCTTCTGCCCCGTTCCATCTTCCATTTGATGTAAGCGTTACATGCACTGAACAGAAGGATGATTCCGGTGATAACGGATGCGATCTCCGCATCCACGCCGGCTGCGGATTTCATATAAGTACTGCCCTTGCTGATCAGGGTAATCAGCATGGTGGAAAATACGATTCCGAAAGGATTATTGTTACCAAGCAGAGATACTGCGATGGCATCAAATCCCGTGCTGATCAGCACCTTGGGCTGGATGGAACCTACATAGCCCAGGTAATAGGTCACCCCGGCAAGTCCTGCCAGGGCACCGGAGATCGTCATGGACAACACCATGCTTCTGCCGACTTTGATACCCGCATATTTTGCGGCGCTGCGGGAATAGCCCACAGCCTTCAGTTCATATCCAAGCTTCGTCTTCTCTAATAAGAACCACACACCCACTACGGTAAACAGCGCCAGAATAATTCCCAACGGAATATCCATCTTCAGATTGCCCACCACGGTATCCATCAGTGTCAGCCTGGAAGCCGCGGAGATCTCCTTCGACTGTCTGGAGACCGGATCCACGAAAAAGGTATTGATGAAGAAACTGATCACATACTGGAATGTATAATTCAGCATGATTGAAGATACAACTTCATTGATGTTAAATTTATATTTCAGGAATCCGATCAATGCTCCCACCAGACCACCGACGATCAGACCGATGGCCACCACCAGTGGCTTCGCCAGTACGGCACTCAGACTGCTGTATCCCACAATGATACTTGCGGTAAATCCGGCGGCAAGCATCTGTCCCGAAACACCGATGTTAAACAGTCCCGCACGCAGTGCTACGGCTACTGCCAGTGCTGCGAAGATCATCGGGGTAAAGTAGTTCACATAGCTCATAAAGTCTGTCAGCATGCTCTTGTAGCTTGCATAAGAAGATTTGGGTGCCAGTCCGCTGCCCTGCAGCAGTGCATAATAAGCCTTGAAAGGATTCGAACCGGTCACGGCGATGATCACACCGCCTACCACCAGGCTGCAGAGGATCGCAAGAAGAGGAATCTTTACCGTATTCCGGAATTTTGTCATCTTTTTCATGGTCTTATGCCTCCTTCTCCTTGTTCTTAACACCCATCATAAACTCACCGACCTCATTTGTGGTCAGCTCACTGGCTTTGGCGATCTTCTGTATGCTTCCGTTATAAATAACGGCGATGGTATCCGCACAGTTCATGATCTCATCCAGTTCCAGAGAGATCAGCAGAATTGCTTTACCCTTATCTCTCTCTGCAATGATCTGTTTATGAATGTTCTCTATAGCACCGATATCCAGTCCACGGGTGGGCTGTACGAAAATCATCAGCGAAGAATCCTGTTCCACCTCTCTTGCAATGATTGCTTTCTGTTGGTTACCGCCGCTCATGGAGCGTACTACCGTCTTGCTGCCCTGTCCGCTTCGGATATCGTATTTTTCTATCAGTTTTTCACTGTTGTCTTCAAAAATCTTCTGATCCAGTACTCCCTTATGGCAGAAAGGCTCTTTGTAATAATTACGAAGTGCCAGATTCTCCGAGAGTGTAAAATCCATGACCAGTCCATAATTCTGTCTGTCCTCGGGAATATAGGAAATTCCTTCTGTGGTACGTTCCCTGATGGACAGATTCGTAATATCTTTGCCGTTTAACAGAATCTTACCGGAGCGCACCGGAATCAGTCCTGCAATGGCATCGGCGATCTCTACCTGACCGTTGCCAGCTACACCTGCAATGGCTACGATCTCACCGGAGTGTACCTCGAGGGATACGTCCTTTACCACCTGAAAATTCTGCTTGTTATAGACGTTCAGATGCTGTATGGCGAGGATGGTCTTACCCGGTTTTGCGAGTTCTTTTTCTGTCTCGAAATTCACTTCACGACCTACCATTTTGTTTGCCATGACTTTGGTGGATGTGGTAGCCACATCCATAACATCCATCAGACGTCCGCGGTTCAAAATTGCGCATCTGTCTGCGATTCGTTTAATCTCTTCCAGTTTATGGGTAATTAAGATAATGGTCTTGCCGTCATCCCGCAGAGATTTGATAATATCTAATAAAAAGTCAATCTCCTGAGGAGTCAGAACCGCTGTGGGTTCATCGAAAATGAGGATCTCCGCTTCTCTGTAAAGCATTTTTAAAATCTCTACTCTCTGCTGGGTAGAGACATTAATATCACTGATCACGTCGGTAGGATTCACTGCCAGTCCGTATTTCTCCGAAAGGTCTCGGATATCCTGATTGGCTTTCTTCATATCCACTACCGGAATACATCCCAATACCTTCTTCACCGGTTCCATACCCATCACAATATTCTCCGCGATGGTATAGTTGGATACCAGTTTAAAATGCTGGTGTACCATACCGATGTTTAATTTGGTGGCATGGTTGGGGGATTCCAGCTTTACCTTTTCTCCCCGGATATAGATCTCTCCTTCATCCGGCTCGTACATTCCGAACAGCATACTCATCAAGGTGGATTTTCCCGCACCGTTTTCTCCCAGGAGTGCAAAAATCTCACCCTTCTTAATCTGAATCGTCACATCGTCATTGGCGACAATTCCCGGGAAACGTTTGGTGATGTGTTTCATCTCAACAATATATTCCGACATGTTCATCCTCATTTCTACTCATGTAAACAAATAAGAAGGTGACAGTTCCACACCATCACCTTCTTGTGAGTTCATTTTTCCTACCAGGTAAAGGTCTCCGGAGTGATACCGTTAAAGTTTGCCGCAGGAACGATCTTGCCTTCCTTTAACAGAGCCTGTGCTGCATTGATCTTCTCAATAGCATCAGCGGTGAGCTGGCATCTGCCTTCCTCACTTACATAACCGGTAGCATCATCCGCTGCGGTCAGAGTCACATTAGCACCCTTGAAGGAACCATTCTTTACTTCATTTAATTCGTTGTAAACAGTGTCATGCATTACCTTCAGACCGCTGGTCAGAACGATATTGCTGTCGCCGTTTGCACCGTCATCATACTGGTCAACATCACAACCGATAACCATAACGCCGTCAGCTTCCTTGGCAGCGGTAAATACACCGTTACCGGAACCACCTGCTGCTACGAACAGGATATCTACGCCTTCAGCGATCAGAGCATTACCCAGTACCTTACCGGTAGCTTCATCAGAGAAGTTACCTACATAGTTACCGCCTACGTTAGCACCGGTAACATCAGTACCTGCATAAGAAGGAAGCTCTACTACTTCTACGTTCATTCCTTCGGTACCGTTCACATATTTAACACCGCATTCGAAACCATACTGATAGTTAACGTTGGAAGGATATGCGATACCGTTTACTACTGCTACCTTACCAGTGGTGGTAGACAGAGCTGCAGCCATACCTGCATAGAAACCGCTCTCCTGCTCAGCATAATAAGCAGCGTATACATTGTCGATCACCTGATCTGCAGTTACTTCGGTACCGTCAATGGTAGGCCAGGAATCGATCAGGATAAACTTGGTATCCGGATTCTCCTGTGCCAGATTACCGATACCGGCAAACTGGAAACCACAACATACAATAACATCATAGTCAGCTACAACATCAGCAACTGCCTGAACGGCTGCTGCGCTGTCACCGGTCTCCTCACGGATGGGAGTAACGGTTGCATTGGGGTTCTCTTCGATGAACTTCAGAACACCGTTGTAGTTGTCCTGGTTGAAGGAACCGTCATCCACGCCGGAGGGGCTGGATACGATTGCGATCTTCAGACCGGGCTCTTCACTGCCGCTCTCTGTAGCTGCTGCAGTGGTGCCGGTTGCTGCGCTGGATTCTGCATTGGTGTCAGCATTGGTGCTGCCGCATGCTACCAGAGAAACAGCCATGACAGATGCAAGTGCAAGTGCCAGAAACTTTTTCATAAATTTTTCCTCCTAATAATGTAAATTAAAGAAACATTAATCACAACGGTAATATTATCATTACCTTCTGCAAAATTCAATAATTTTTTTCATTTAATGCCGGTTACCGCATATGCACATCCATCTGCGGGAACGGGATCTCGATTCCGGCTTCATCCAGAGCATACTTGCACTGTTCGGTAATGCGCCATTTTCCCTGCCAGAAATCCTCATTTTTAAACCAGCACCGTACACACAGGTTGATACCGGAATCTGCCAGGGCATCCACGAACACAAAATGTTCTCTGTCCTTCATGGTATCCGGATCCTCGGCGAGCATCTTCGTCAGGACTTCTTTTGCCTTCTTCAGATCTGCGCTGTAAGAGACGGATACCTCTATATCACAGCGCCTGCATTCCGCCGCCGTTATATTCACGATGGTGTTATTCGCCAGATTGCCGTTGGGAAGAATAATCGTCTGATTATCATAGGTCAGCAGCTTCGTATAGAAGATCTGGATCTCTTTTACGGTACCTTCCCTGCCGGAGGAGCCTTCCACAATGTAATCTCCCACCCGGAAGGGCTTCAATAATAAGATCAGCACACCGCCCGCCAGGTTGGACAGACTTCCCTGCACCGCCAGACCCACTGCCACTCCTGCAGAGCCAAGCAGTGCCACGATACTGGCAGCATCCACGCCAAAGGAGGATGCCAGGGTCAGGATCAGTATAATATATAAAGAAGCTTTCACGAAGGAATCCACAAACTGGATCACTCCGGTCTCCGCTCCCGCCCGGTTCATGGACTTGCGAATGATCTTGCGGATCAGTTTGATCAGCTGCATTCCGATAAAGAAAAATACCAGTGCCAGTCCGATACGGATCCCTAAGTTCAATGCTTTCTCCGGCAGAGTATCCAGAAAAGAAGCAATCAGTCCCTCTTTTTTCTGTACCTCTTCGATTACGTTATCTGTCAGATCCATGTTGTCTTATTTCTCCTGTTTCTTTTTTGCGGTCTTGTTCGTTGTCTTACGAATGGGCGTATTTTTGCGTATACGCTTCTCGATCACCTTTTCCAGTTCTGCCTCTGTATAAGGAATAAATTGCAGAATACTTAAGGATAACGGTGCCAGTTTCACGGTGACGGACTGTTTTTTATCATCCCATTCCACATCTTCTGCCCGCTTCACACGGTCATTGACCACACCGGTACCACCGTAGCACGCCGCATCCGTGTTCAGGATTTCCTTGTATTTTCCCTCGTAAGGAACTCCTGTGGTGATCTCTCTGGGTACACCGGAGAAGTTCGCTACGACTAAGAGCAGTTCCTCTGCCTCTTCGCCCTTACGCACAAAGCTTACATAACATTCATTGGCAGAGATCTCGTTCATCCACTGGAATCCCTTCGCCTGATCGTCACATTCATACAGCGCCTTATTCTCTCTGTATAAAGCATTCAGATCCTTCACCAGTCTCTGAACTCCGGCATTTTCCTTCTGCTCTTCCAGTGTCCATTCCACCTGACGCATTTCGTTCCATTCTTTTTCTTCCGCCAGATCCTGCCCCATAAAGAGAAGCTTTTTCCCGGGATGGGTCATCATATAGCCGTAGGTCAGGCGTAAGTTGGCAAGCTTCTGTGCTCTGTCGCCGGGCATTTTGCCAAGTAAGGTTCCCTTACCGTGTACCACCTCATCATGGGAAAATACCAGCATAAATTTCTCACTGTAGGCGTAGATCATGCTGAAAGTAAGCTCTCCGTGATGGTGGCTTCGGAAGTACGGATCGTATTTGATATAATCCAGATAATCATTCATGAAGCCCATGTTCCACTTCAGATCAAAGCCAAGTCCGCCCTCTTCCAGGGAACCGGTGATCATGGGGAATGCCGTACTTTCCTCCGCGATGGACAATACCCCGGGATCTCTCTTTTTCAGAATGGAGTTAAAATGCTTGATCAGTTCAATTGCTTCCAGATTCTCGTTACCACCGTACATATTGGGAATCCATTCCCCGTCCTGTTTGCCGTAGTCCAGATAGAGCATGCTGGCTACCGCATCCATACGGATACCGTCCGCATGATATTTTTCCACCCAGAACAGTGCATTGGCGATCAGATAGTTCGATACCTGGGGACGACCGTAATTGTAGATCAGGGTTCCCCAGTGAGGATGACTGCCCTGTCTGGGATCCTGATGTTCATAGAGGCAGGTGCCGTCGAATGCGGACAATCCGTAAGAATCCCTCGGGAAATGTGCAGGTACCCAGTCAAGGATCACACCGATTCCCGCCTTATGCAGTTCATTCACGAAGAACATAAAATCCACCGGCGTACCGTATCTGGCAGTCGGCGCATAATAACCGATGACCTGATATCCCCAGGAAGCATCTAAGGGATGCTCCATCACCGGCATCAGTTCCACATGGGTGTATCCCATTTTCTTCACATAATCAATGACCTTCGGTGCAATCTCACGGTAGTTTGCGTAGTCCCGTCCTTCGCCCGGCACCAGGAAGCTACCCAGATACATTTCGTAAACACTGATGGGAGCATTGCCACACTGGTAGCCTTCCCTCGTTTTCAGGAAGTCGTCATCTTCCCATCGGAAATTACGGATATCTGTAATCACAGAAGCCGTCTCCGGTCTCTTCTGTGCTGCATTGCAGTAAGGATCCGCTTTCAGATAAGTAAGGCCTCCCTTGATTTTCAGCTCGTATTTATAACAATCTCCAACTTCCGCACCGGGAATAAACAGTTCAAAGATACCGGAATCCCCCAGTCTTCTCATCTGATGGATCCGTCCGTCCCATTCATTAAAATCGCCGACTACGCTGACACGCATGGCATTCGGCGCCCAGACGGCAAAATAGGTTCCCTCGTCCCCGTCCAGTTCCATGGGATGTGCCCCAAGCTTTTCATAGATCGTATAATGAATGCCTGCGGCAAAACGGTCCATGTCTTCCTTCGTGATCTGGGGCACATGTCTGTAAGCGTCTCCGCAGATTTTTCTGTAGGCTGTATGTTCTTCTGTCTTACCGTATTCCACCACATATTCATAAGGTGCCATTTTCCCCGCATTTACCAGCGCCGCAAAATAACCTTCTTCATCTGCCAGTTCCATGGGCACATCCGTAAGAAGTGCCTCTCCCACCTGTCCGGTCTTCTTCCAGTGGATCGTTACTTTCTCCGCTCCGGGAAAATACGCTTGTACCAGCATTTTACTTCCCTGCTTATGAGGTCCCAACAACTCATGGGGATTATCACATTCGGAATACGTGATTTCTTCTATCCTGGGCCAGTTCATCAGTTTATAAAGTTTGTTTGTCATATTCCCTCTTTTCTGCGGCGCGATTGCTGCATTCTATTCTGTCATTTTGCCTTTTATGAACCCTGCGGTTTACCGCTCTATCTCATGCAGGAACAGCCCGCTTCGCAGTTTCGGCTCGAACCAGGTGGACTTCGGAGGCATCAGCCTTCCCGCATCCGCCACTGCAAAAAGTTCCGCAATGGATGTGGGATACATCGAGAACGCTACCTTCATGTCCGTATGTACTCTCCGTTCCAGTTCCTTAAGTCCCCGGATACCGCCCACAAAATCGATCCTCTTATCCGTCTTCGGATCTTTAATCCCCAAAATGGGATCTAACAGATAATTCTGCAACAGCGACACATCCAGTCCCTCTACGGCATCCTCACTCTTTATCTCTTCTTTGGCACTAAGGCAGTACCACTCGTCCTCCAGATACATGCCGAACGTCCCCTTCTCCACCGGTCTGTAAGGAGCCTGTCCCTTTTTCTCCACCGTGAAATACTCCTCGATACGTGCAAGAAAAGCCGCTGCATCCATTCCGTTCAGATCCTTCACGACACGATTATAGTCCAGGATCCGTAACTCTTCATCCGGGAAAATCACCGACAGAAAATAATTAAATTCCTCTTCTCCCGTATAATCCGGATGCTGCTCTCTCCGCTTCAGTCCCACCTTCACCGCGGAAGCACATCGATGATGCCCATCCGCAATATAAATTGCCGGAATCTTCCCAAAAGCCTCCTCGATCATCGCTACATCCGCATCGTTATCGATCACCCACACACGATGCCCGATTCCATCCTCACTGACATAATCATAGACCGGTGCCTTTCTTTTGATCTCTCCGATTTTCTCCTTCAGATCCTCCTGCGCCCGATACGCCAGGAAAATCGGTCCCGTCTGCATACTGCATGTATCCACATGACGGATACGGTCTTCCTCCTTGTCCGCTCTCGTATTCTCATGCTTCTTGATCACATTGTTTCGATAATCGTCAATCGATGCACAGCCTACCACTCCCGTCTGACTGTTTCCGTCCATCGTCAACTCATACAGATAAAAACAGGGTGTCGCATCCTGCACAAATTTTCCTTCCCCGATCTTCTCCCGAAGCATCTGATCCGCCTTCTCATACACACAGTCCGCATACGTGTCTACTTCCCTGCCAAACTGAGTCTCCGCCCGGTCAATTGCCAGAAAAGATTCCGGATTCTTCTTCACCACTTCACATGCTTCCTCCCTGTTATATACATCATAAGGAAGCGCCGCAATCCTCTCCTCCATTCCCTTACAGGGACGATATGCCCTAAACGGTCTGATCTGTGCCATACTCCTACCTCCCAATTTCTTATATAAATTCATTCTACCAAATACCGTCTCATACCACAAGGTCATTTCCATAAACAAGCAGCCCCGGATGGGTGTAAGAATAAGCAGGCCGTAAGCAGACGTCGGCACTTAGCGGGCGTATTCTGACCGCTTACGTGCCGTTACGCTCTGCGACAGAGCGAAAGCGTGCCGCGTTTCTTACCCCAGCCGAGGCTGCGGGGATTATTCTTGTCCCATCCGAGGCTACAGGGATTTTATTTAACTATCCCAACTTATGGAACAAAATACAGTTGGGCATATTGACCTTCATCGCCGGTCCATTCATGATCATCGTCCCATGCTCCAGATCAATATGGAAAAACGTCATCGTATTACTCTCATGATTCAAGGACACCAAAAACTTATTGTCCGGGAAGAACTCCGCATCCTTCGGATACTCACCGCTGACCGGCAGCAGGAAATTCTTCTTAAGTAAACCCGTCTTCTTATCCACATTAAATACAATGACCGAATTGTCTCCCGCGATGGAACTGAGCAGATAATTATAATCCAGGGAGAAACTGAATGCACTGGCACTGTTCGTATTGCCTCTTGTCAACTTAATTAGTTCTACCGTCTGAATCTTCTCGAAAGTAGGATCATTATCATGATCCGCATACTCATACACATCAATATAGCACTTCAACTCATGAAGAATATAAATATATCTGCCATCCTCTGAGATCTTGATATGACGGGGTGCGGATTCCATCTCACTGCGGATGATATCCTCCAGCTTCACCTTACCCTTCTCCACATCAAAACGGTACACATTAACATGATCCATTCCCTGATCCGCTACCAGCAGATATTTATTGTCATGCGTCATGCGGGCACAATTGATATGGGGGCGGAAATTACGCTCTGCCATACTGCCCAGACCCTTATGATAGATCTCGTCAGTGATCTCTCCGATGGAGCCATCCTCCTTCAGGCGGAGTACCGTCAGCTTACCGTCATGATACCCTGCCACGAACAGATACTGATCCGTATAATCCGTAGATATATAGCATCCTCTCATACCGTTGATCGGTGCGAAATTGATCAATTCCAGATCTCCGTCCGGCATAATCGTATAAGCCTCTACACCAAAATCCGTTATAGAATAAAGAAACTTTCCGTTATGGGAAATGGTCAGGTAAGAAGAGTTGGTAATCTCTACTTTATCTTTTTCCTTAAAACGACCGTTTTTCATATCCACATCATATATTCTGATACCGTGGCTGTCCCCCTGTGTATAACTGGAAACATAGGCAACATATTTTTCCTTGCTCATGATCGGATCCTCCTTAGCATTCTATGTCTTTTTTATGTTTATAAATATAGCACAATTCTGAAAATTGTGAAACATTTTTTCTGTAAAATTTCCGAAAAATACTCCTGTTTTTTCCCGGGGGTAAAGTTTATGTAAATTAGCCCGGAAAATGCAAAACTTCACATTGACTTTCCGTGTATTTACGTATAATATTAATTCGACTTGCAAAAAATTTTCATTTAGGTTTTTCGATGATTTTTTGCAGGATTTTTTACATCAGGAAGGAAAAAATTGATGAAAAATGCTTTAGTCAATTTAGTGAACATTTCAAAATCATTTGACAATCAGATGGTTCTGGATGATCTCAATCTGTACATCCGTGAGAACGAGTTCCTGACACTGTTGGGACCCAGTGGCTGCGGAAAGACTACAACCCTCCGTATTCTGGGTGGTTTCGAGACTCCTGACAAGGGTCAGGTCATTTTCGAAGGTCGGGATATCACTAACCTTCCACCCAATAAGCGTAATCTGAATACCGTATTCCAGAAGTATGCCCTGTTCCCTCATATGACCATTGCGGACAACATCGCTTTTGGATTAAAGATCAGCGGTAAGAGTAAATCTTACATTAACGATAAAATTAAATACGCTCTGAAGTTAGTCAATCTGGACGGTTTCGAGAACCGTATGCCGGATTCCTTAAGCGGCGGTCAGCAACAGCGTATCGCCATCGCCCGTGCGATCGTTAACGAGCCCAAGCTTCTGCTGTTGGATGAGCCTTTAGGCGCACTGGATCTGAAACTGCGTCAGGACATGCAGTATGAACTGATCCGTCTGAAGAACGAGCTGGGTATTACCTTTATCTATGTCACCCATGATCAGGAAGAAGCTTTGACCATGTCCGATACCATCGTAGTCATGAACCAGGGCTATATCCAGCAGATCGGTACTCCAGAGAGCATCTACAATGAGCCGGAGAACGCTTTCGTTGCTGACTTTATCGGCGACAGTAATATCATCGGTGCCACTATGATCAGAGATCGTCTGGTAGAAATTCTCGATGCCCGTTTTGACTGTGTGGATACCGGTTTCGGTGAGAATAAGCCGGTGGATGTTGTCATCCGTCCCGAGGATGTGGAACTGGTAGCTCCGGAAGAAGGCATCATCCAGGGTACCCTGATCCACTCCATCTTCAAGGGTGTTCATTATGAGATGGAAGTTATGGCGAACGGTTTCGAGTGGCTGGTACAGTCCACGAAGATGGTTCCCGTGGGAACAAAAGTCGGCATCAAAGTAGATCCTTTTAACATCCAGATCATGAAAAAGCCGGAATCCGAGGATGAGGAGGCCATTGGAGTCAATGAATAAAAAATTATTATCGCTCCCTTTTATCTTCTGGTCAGCCATGTTTGTCATCGTGCCTCTGTGCATGGTCTTCTACTATGGTCTGACCGATAAAAGCGGCGCATTTACATTTGATAATATTCTGGCAATTGCTACCGCCGAGCATTCCAAGGCTCTGTGGGAGGCTCTGAAGTTATCTGTGATCAGCACTGTGATCTGCCTGCTTCTGGCATATCCTCTTGCCATGATCCTGTGTAACATGAATGTGAATCAGAATTCGTTTCTGGTACTGATTTTCATTTTGCCCATGTGGATGAACTTTTTGCTTCGTACCCTGGCATGGCAGACATTGCTGGAGAAGACCGGTGTCATCAACAGCATCCTCTCCGCCCTGCATCTGCCGTCGTTAAATATTATCAATACACCTTCCGCCATTGTACTGGGTATGGTCTATAACTTTTTGCCTTTTATGGTGCTGCCCCTGTATAACGTGCTGGTCAAAATCGACAAGAGTGTGATCAATGCCGCCTATGATCTGGGTGCCAACGGCGCGCAGACTTTCTTACGGATCATTTTCCCCTTAAGTCTGCCCGGTATGTTCAGCGGCATCACGATGGTATTCGTTCCAGCTCTGACCACCTTCGTTATAAGTAAAATCTTAGGCGGCAGCAAGATTCTGCTCATCGGCAACGTCATTGAGCAGGAATTCACCCAGACCGGCAACTGGAATCTGGGAAGCGGTCTCTCCATCGTATTGATGCTGTTCATTATCTTCAATATGGTGATCTCTGTGATCACGGATAAAGAAGGGGAGGCGAACACATTATGATCAAAACAACCGCACAGAAAATATATCTTGGGCTGATCTTTATCTTTTTGTACGCCCCAATCGTTACACTTATCGTACTCTCCTTCAATGCCAGTAAGACCCGTGCAAAATGGGGAGGTTTTACGACCAAGTGGTATGCGGCACTGTTCCAGAATGAGCAGATCATGCAGGCTCTGTGGAATACACTGGCGCTGGCAATATTATCTGCACTGATCGCCACTTTCATCGGTACGATTGCCTGCATCGCCATGCAGTCCATGAAGCGTACCAGCCGCACAATCCTGATGGGAATTACCAATATTCCCATGTTAAACGCCGAGATCGTCACCGGTATCTCCCTGATGCTTCTGTTTTTAAGCCTGGGAATGAAATTCGGATTCGGTACGATTCTGCTGTCGCACATTACCTTTAATATCCCGTATGTGATCTTAAGCGTAATGCCCCGTATGAAGCAGCTGAATCCCAGTACCTACGAGGCTGCTCTTGACCTGGGAGCTTCTCATACGTATGCTTTTTTCAAAGTGGTATTTCCGGATATCCTGCCGGGTATTTTATCCGGTTTCCTGATGGCATTTACCATGTCACTGGATGACTTTATCATTACCCACTTTACCAAGGGACCCGGTGTTGACACCCTGTCCACCAAGATCTATACCGAAGTGAAAAAGGGCATCAAACCGGAAATGTACGCATTATCCACCATTATATTTGTAACTGTACTGATTTTACTTTTGTTGGTAAACTACACACCCAAGGGAAAGAAAAAGAAATAACTTTTTCTATATATATTTAGGAGGAAAATGAATGAAAAAATTTATTGCACTGCTTCTGTGCGGTATCCTTACCGCAACTGCTCTGACCGGCTGCGGATCCTCTTCCGCCGGTGGTGAAAATGGTGAAGTCATCGTCTATAACTGGGGCGAATATATCGATCCCGAGACTCTCACCATGTTCGAAGAAGAGACCGGTATCAAGGTGGTCTACGATGAATTCGAGACCAACGAGATCATGTATCCCAAGGTGGAAGCCGGATCTTCCGCTTATGATGTGGTATGTCCTTCCGACTACATGGTACAGAAAATGATCGAAAATGATCTGATCCAGCCACTGGATTACGACAAACTTCCCAATGCCAAGAAAAATATCGGTGCCCAGTATTACGAGCAGGCCGCCGCATACGACCCCGGGAATAAATACTGTGTTCCCTATTGTTGGGGCACCGTGGGAATCATCTATAATAAGACTATGGTAGATACTCCCCCTACCAAATGGGCAGATCTTTGGAATGAAAAATATGCCGACGAGATCCTGATGATGGATTCCATCAAAGACAGCTTCATGGTTGCCCTGAAAAAGAACGGCTTCTCTTCCAACAGCTTAGATGAATCCGAACTGCAGATCGCCACAGACGATCTGATTGCCCAGAAGCCCCTCGTACAGGCTTATGTGGTAGACCAGGTACGCGACAAAATGATCGGCGGAGAGGCTGCCATGGGCGTTATGTTCTCCGGCGATGCCCTCTATGTTATGAGCGAAAACGAGGATTTGGATTTCATTATTCCTGAAGAAGGCACCAATGTCTGGATTGACGGCTGGGTAATTCCCAAGAATGCTCCCAACAAGGAAAATGCGGAGAAATTTATCGATTTCATGTGCCGTCCCGATGTAGCTCTGAAGAACTTTGAGTACATCACCTACGGTACCCCCAATACCGCTGCAAGAGAGCTGATCGAGGATGAGGACCTGAAGAACTCTCCCATCGCTTTCCCGGATCTAACACAGTATAACAATCTGGAGACCTTCCTGTACCTCGGCGAGGACGGCGAGGAGCTTTACAACAAATACTGGAAGGAAGTTATGTCCAATTAATTCTATTAAGACAAAGAAAAGCCCCCAGGCTGTCATAACAGACTGGGGGGCTTTTCTTTTGCCCATATTTCAGGAATTCTGCTCACATCCGCAAGTCTCACATCTTCCGTCATTTCTTCTGGAAAATGCCGGGTCATCCACCGGTGTGAAATTTGGGAAATCAGTTCTGGGAGGTCTGCGGTCTCTGTCCGCGCCACGTCCCTCATCTTCCAGCCGGCGTGCGCCACAGGTATTTGAATTGCCACAGGAGCTACCGCTTCCGCAGGAATTGCTGTTGCCACAGGATCTGCGATTACCGTTACCGCAGCTGCCGCAGCCGTTACTACAAGAATTTCCGCCACAAAATAGTAATAATAACAGAATGATACAGTTCATAGGATCCTCTACTTACCACTGTTTTTTACTATTCTATTCCGCTTTTTCCAACTGGTGCCAGTCCATACAGCGTTTGTGCTGTACCAGTTCCTCTTTGATAAATTGAAAAGTCTTCTCTTCGCCCTGTTCTGCCAGCATTTCCAGCACATACAGAAGCTTTGCCTTTGTCTCCGGATGGATCGGTGCCTTATCCGTGCCCCGATAATAATAATCCAGCGGAGATCTGTCCGTGTATTTGTCTCCCATATAGACCTTGCTGGCGGCGATCCGGTCCATGATCATCTCCGCGATATAGCGATCCGGCATAGGTACCGGTGCCATTCCGCCCGGCAGTGCCTGCATGCTGTAATCGATCCAGTATTCGTAATGATGCTTGTTCCTGCCCTTGTGGTGCAGCCAGGCGCTGGAATAACCGATATCCTCTCTCTCCGCGTTGTTGGGGCTGCGGTCACCCTGGTAATACTTTGCCCCCACCCAGAACTCTGTGGGACTGTATTTCGACATATCATGTAACAGTCCCTGTTTATACAGACCTACCTTAAAACAGCCCTTTGCCACCAGGACCTTATGGTGTGTGATCGTTTTAAAATGTTTCCAGATATTCATTTCGTTCTATCGACTTTCTTCGGAAGCATCCGCTTTCTTTTTTCCGGATCTTACCGAATTTTTCTTCTCCTTATCCTGCGTAGTTCCCATCACACCCTCATATACAGCAATGCTCCTGGGAGCTATGGTTCTCGTCTGATCAACCATCTGTTCTTCTCTCTCCTGTGTCGTCAGGTTGTTCCCTGCTGCTTCTTCCGTTGCTAATGCTAATTTCCATTCCATCCCTTTCGGGAGCTTGGGAAAAGCCAGCTTCTGAGGTTCCCAGTGCATATTCATGGCAACATAGAGGAAAGAATCTTCTGCGCCTGCCTTAGTCTTGGCATATTTTCCGCAGTACATCATGCCCACATGCCTGTTATAGCTCTCTGTCTGAGGTCTCCAGGCATTCTGTCCGTGATAGGACAGATCCGGATAGCCACAGGATAACGTATCCAGGATCCGAAGTTCTTTCTCCGGATGCAGGATCGGATGTGCCTTGCGGAAAGCGATCATCTGCTTCCAAAAGGCAAGCAGTCCGGCATTTTTCTCCTGATCCTGCCAGTTCAGCCAGGTGATTTTATTATCCTGGCAGTAGGGATTGTTATTTCCCTGCTGGGAATTGCCGAATTCGTCTCCCATGAAGATCAGAGGCGTGGACTGAGTCAGAAGCAGCATACAAAATGCATTCTGTAACTGTTTTTGCCGGAGAGCCAACACTTTTTTGCGTCGGGAGATACCTTCCTCACCACAGTTCCAGCTGCAGTTATAATCGTTGCCGTCGCGGTTGCCTTCGCCGTTGGCTTCGTTATGCTTATGGTCATAGGACACCATATCCATCAGGGTAAATCCGTAATAATTGGACAGATAATGGATCCGTCCCATATTGGTGGGAATATGGCGCATCTCGTACAATACGCCCGAAAGCATGTTGTCATCACCTTTTAGGAATCTACGCATGGTGTACAGATAGTCGTCCCGGTATTCCGCCAGATTCCGGTACTCCGGCTTCTGTGTCGGATTGTAGAGCTTCGATGCATCAAAATCGTAATACCACAGCTTTGTGCCGGTCAGTGCAGGGTCTCCTGCCAGCGCCTGTGCCGGTACCTCTCCCATCAGATGGAACCCGTCCACATGATAAGCTAATACCCAGAACCGTAAAATATTCCCGATCTCTGTCATATCTATCCCCTTCGGGAAATAAAACTGCAAGATTACTTCCATCCTGCGCTTATGGAATTCCTTCACCAGTTGTCTGAATTCCGTCGCCGCATCTTCTCCTGCAGCATAGGCGGCTTTGGGTGCATAATAAAAGCCCTCCCGGTAGCCCCAGTAGTTCAGTAACCGGTAACCGGGGAGTTCTCCGCTTTTTTCTCCTGCTGCGGCTGCCATGTCTGCGAATGTCTTCGGGGTCACCTCTTCCGGAGTCTCATCAAATTCATAAACAGGCTGCAATTCCACCGTAGTGATGCCGATTTTCTGCAGATAGTCCAGCTTTTCCGCAATTCCCGCAAACGTGCCTCTGTGTGCCACTTTGGAGGATGCATGCATGGTAAAGCCACGGACATGCATGCAATAGCATACGCTCTCCTGATAGGAAAGCATCGGATGTTTATCCTGCTCCCAGTCGAAATCCTCTCCGGGAAATACCGCAATACGATTGGCATTTTTTCGTGTTTTTCCGTAAGCAGGCTTACTTAAAAAGCCCTGTGCATGCAGATCCGGCACGATCCGTTCCTCTTCATAGAATTGATATCCGATCTGCTGTGGATCCAGTTCCAGGTATTTGCAATACACATTTCCCATCCGCTCTTCCTGGCGAAACGGAATTTTGTGTAATTTTTTACCGTTCTCTCTGTCATATAGGATAATGCCGCAATCCTTTTTTCCGGATGCGTAGGCGAAGCGGATCGCTCCGTCCTCCGGGTGTGCTCCCAGCGGATAAGGCTTTATTGCATGCTTTTTTTCTGTCATTGCTACACTCCATTTTCTGACTGTTTTGTCTTTTCTCACTATTTTATTATAGTCGGTAGCCTTAAGAAAAACAAGCATTGCAAGAATATCCGTAAACGGTTATAATAAGGGAACAAAGTACTGTTACACCCAAAAAACATCACAGGAGGATTCCCATGGGTAAAAAAGAAAGTTATGAAGATGAAGAGATGACCGTTGAGCTGGAACTGGAAGATGGCACTGTCGTAAACTGTGCGATCATTACCATTCTCACCGTGGAGACTAAGGATTATATCGTGCTTCTGCCTCTGGATGAAGACGGCGAAAACGAAGACGGAGAAGTATGGTTCTACGGATATTCCGAGAATCCGGATGACCCGAATGAAGAGCCTGTTCTCGAATACATTGAAGATGATGATGTCTATGAAAGAGTTGCCGATGCTTTTGACGAGTATCTGGACAGTTGTGAATTCGATGAAATCATCAACGATAACGATTCAGAGGAATAAGGAATCTGGAGGGGAACCTGGGACGCTCTGCTGTACCTGTAAGGCAGAGAAGTTCCAGGTCTTTTTTTGCTCTGGTCATTGCCACATAGAAGATCCGCCGCTCTTCTTCGAGGTGTTCCATATCCTGTACATTGCCGTGGGGAAATGTCTTCTCATTGCAGTCCGGGATCCACACATGATCGAATTCCAGTCCTTTTGACGCATGCACGGTAAGTAGCCGGATCTCACAATCTGTCTCTTTCTTCTGTCCGCCGCATTTGTGTTCTGCTCTATGATCTGCATTGTTCTGCAGCTGTTCTCTGTAAACTTCCTGTGCTTCCTGCCATTCCCCAAGCGTTTTGTACTGCCCTGCTTCCTCCGTGATAAAGTCCAATATTTCCATCCATTCTTCTATTCCTTCTGCCTGATCCGCTCTCTGTCTGAGATACTTCTCATATCCGCAGGCTTTTCGCAAAAAAAGAACCGCCAGTTTCAGATCTGTATTTTTCACAAATTCCATCTGCCGTCTTAATAGCCGTACGGCATCGTAAGCCCTTCGCTGATAATTCTCCCCCGTCTGGCAAAGCAGCTCCGCATAGTAATGTTCCAGTGTCTGCAGAGATATTTCCCCTCCGAATGCTTCTCGCGAAATATTCCGAAACGGCTTATTGATCACCCGCAGATAATCCGCTCTCGCCGCCGTCCCCTGCGCTATCCGCAGATATGCCAGAATATCCTGTACAATAAAATGATCGTAAATATTTTTCCCCTGCTCTTTTATGGAAAATGAAATTCCCGCACCGGCAAGACCGGCCGCCACACTCTGCATCGCCAGATTGGTACGAAACAAGATTCCATACGTCTCCCCTTCTGTCCGCTCCTTTAACCGGCAGATCAGATACCGCAGTTGTTCCTTAGCGTCACAAAACTCCCTGATTCTAACACAATCATTCTTTTTATCCCTCCTGCTCATGCGTCGTCTGTTGGCTTCACAGGGTTCCAGATTCTTAGGAAAACGGTCTCTGTTCTCCGCTATCACTGCCAGGGATGCTTCCACAATATCCTGATGGCTGCGGTAGTTCGTCGAAATCACGATCTGTTTTGCCCCAAATTCCTGTACAAACTGCTTCATGCAGGCGGGTCTTGCCCCGCGGAACCCGTAAATCGCCTGATCATCATCTCCCACTGCGAACACATTTTTATGTTTCTTGGCCAGCAGCCGTACAATGCAATACTGTCTGTAATTAATATCCTGGAATTCATCAATTAAAATATACGAAAAAAGATTCTGCCAGTATGCCCTCAGTACATCATCCTTTTGCAGAAGTTCCTCACATTCCTTCAACATGTCATCAAAATCCAGTCCCCGGACTCTTTTTCTGGCTTCCTCATATCCGGAATAGACCTGTGCAAAATCCTCCTTCCATTCCTTCGGAAGTCTGTCCCTGACAGCTTTAAGATCTCCGGTATTTTTATAATAACCGATTGCTGCGAGAAAGCTTTTCGCCAGTTCCGGCAAGTCTGTGGCGGACATCGTGTTGTGTGCTTTTACTTTTTTCAGAACCGGATAAATCAGTTCCTTTTTCTGTCTTTCTGTTAAAATATTACCTGGTGAAACTCTGCCCGATCTGAGCAGTATCTGATAAAAACAAGAATGAAATGTTCCAAAATTGACGGTGGTATGTTGTGGAGAGATCTGTAAAAATCGCTGTCTCATGGAGACCGCCGCCTCTCTGGTAAAAGTAATTACCAAAAGCCTCTGTGGCGGAATCTGTCTCTCATGGATCAGATAGAGGATTCTCTGTGTAATGGTAAATGTCTTGCCGGAGCCCGGACCCGCCAGCACTAAAAGCGGGCCCTCTCCGAACGTCACAGCCTCCCTCTGGGAGGGGTTTAAACCTGTCAGATCAGACATTTGCCTGTAATAATTCGATTCCTTTGCGGATTCTTGCAAGAGATTCCTCCTTGCCCAAGACTTCCATGATCTCCGTAGCACCTGCAGGTGTCATCTGCTTGCCGGATACCGCGGTACGAATCGGCCACATCACATAACCGTTCTTGCAGCCCTTTTCCTCCACATATTTTACAAGAGTCTGATACAGCCCGTCATTGCTGTAATCCTCCTGTGCCTCCAGGATCGGAAGCAGGTCTTTTAATACCTCCAGAGAGCTCTCTGTGGTAGTCTTCATCTTCTTGTGGGTGTACATTGCCACATCATACTCCGGGAGTTCCTCGAAGAAATCTACCAGTCCGGCGATATCCGGGAATACTTCGATTCTGGTCTTCACCATGGCAGCGATCTTCTTAAGGTCTAAGGGCTTCTTGATCGTCTCTTTCAGATAAGGTTCTGCCATCTCATAGAACTTATCGAAGTCCATAGCCTTCAGGTACTCGCCGTTCATCCAGCGCAGCTTTACGATATCAAAGACTGCGGGAGACTTGCTGATACGATGATAATCAAACTCCTTGATCAGTTCGTCCAGGGAAAAGATCTCGCGATTGTCCTCCGGGCTCCAGCCAAGCAGTGCCACATAGTTGACAATTGCCTCGGTAATGAATCCCTGATCGATCAAATCCTCGAAAGAAGCATGTCCGCTTCTCTTGGACAGCTTTTTATGGTTCTCATCAGTGATCAGAGGCAGATGGATGTATACCGGTACCTGCCAACCGAATGCTTCGTACAGACGAACATACTTTGGGGAGGAGGACAGATATTCGTTGCCTCGTACCACATGGGTGATGTTCATGGTATGGTCATCCACCACGTTGGCAAAATTGTAAGTAGGATAACCGTCGGACTTGATCAGGATCATATCATCCAGCTGGGAATTATCTACGGTAATATCTCCGTATAACTCGTCATGGAATGTGGTAGTGCCTTCCCTGGGGTTGTTCTGACGGATGACAAAAGGCTTGCCTGCGGCAAGATTTGCCTCGATCTCTTCCTTGGGCAGGGACAGGCAGTGCTTGTCGTATACGGTGATCTCCTTACCGTCTACCACCTCAGTCTTCAGGGAAGCCAGTCTCTCCTTGTCACAGAAGCAGTAATATGCCTCGCCCTTATCGATCAGCTCCTTGGCATATTTCATATAGATACCGGTCTTCATACGTTCACTCTGTACGTAAGGACCGTAGCCGCCGTCCTTATCGGGACCTTCGTCATGTACCAGCCCGGTCTTCTCCAGCGTACGGTAGATGATCTCGGTAGCACCTTCCACATAACGCTCCTGGTCGGTATCCTCGATACGGAGCATAAAATCTCCGCCGGCATGCTTTGCAATCAAAAATTCATATAATGCGGACCGCAGATTACCTACATGCATTTTACCGGTAGGGCTGGGTGCGTATCTTGTTCTGATCTTTGTCATTTTCTCCTCATTTCTGTAAGGACCCCGCCTCCGGCATACTGCCACCGTTCTGCGCTTCCTTACGTATATATTCCTGCCTCTCTGTGGGCAGACCACTTTTTTATTCTACCGCCTTTTTTCAAAAACTGCAACAGTTAAGACAAGGATTTCGGATGGGGAAGATTCCATCTGTAATGTGCCGCCAGAAAACGGATCGCCATGACAATGAAAGCTCCGATGAATACCGCCGGCAGTCTTCCCCACTCTCTGTAGATCCACACACCGCCCATTGCACCCACGAGGGAGGCACAGGCATAAATATGCTTTACGAAGATGTAGGGTTCTTCTCCCGCCATCATATCACGCATCAGACCACCGCCTACACCGGTGAGCATCCCGATGAACACCAGCAGAAAGGTATTCCTCTCATATCCGTTGTCAATTCCCGTCATCACTCCCAGTGTCGTGAAGATCCCCAGTCCTACGGAGTCCATGATCAGCATTGTTTTGTCGTAAAATGTTCCCATTTTACCGCTTAAGAGATCCTGTTTTACATAGAGTAGAATAAAAATCGCCAGTGCGGTAACTACCGATACCTCCACATAGACCGGCTTCTGCAATGCCGAAGGCAGTTTGCCAAGGATCACGTCTCTGGTCATACCTCCGCCCACTGCCGTCACTACGCCCAGCACGCAGATTCCAAAGATATCCATCCGTTTCCGGATCCCCACCATGGCACCTGACGCCGCGAAAGCGATGGTTCCTAAGATTTCCATAAAAAATATAATACTGTCCTGAATGTTCATAATCTGTTTCTCCTAAAAGTTCTCCACGATATTTTATAGTATCTTTGTTAAAATAACAATAGCTAATTTACATACACCAAAAAAGGAATCCTCACTCTTCTGTGACGATTCCCTTTTCCGGCAAAATTTCTGTCTTTTACTTATTCTTTTTCCAGTTCCACCATTTCCTGGTCTACGCTTTCATCAGGCACTTTTTTCTCGGCTTCGTTCTTGAATTTGTCCACGGCTCTGGCGGCTACGGGGATGGCGATGTTGGTGCCGGCCCCGGCAATACAGCCTCCGGGGCATGCCATACCTTCGATCAGACAGCCGTTCATTTTGCCTGCCTTGGCAAGGAGCAATGCCTTCTTACATTCTGCAAGGCTCTCTGCATGCTGGATATTCACCGGCGTACCGGGATAATATTTTTCAATGCAGTCCTTGATGGCGTTGGCAACGCCGCCTGCCACACCGTAACCTCTTCCGGCTGCGGTGGCATCTTTCATCTCATCCATGGCCTTGATCTCATCCAGCAGGATTCCCTTAGCTTCGAACATACCGGTCAGTTCCTCGAAAGTGATAACAAAATCCACATCTGAGCGGACGGTACGTCTGCTGGCTTCCAGTTTCTTGGAAGCACAGGGACCGATGAATACCACGGAAGCATCCGGGTGCTCCTGCTTGATCAGGCGGGCGGTGGCTACCATAGGAGTCAGCGCATTGCTGATCTTGTCAATGGTCTCTGGGAACAGATTCTTCGCCATCACAGACCAGGAAGGACAACAGGAGGTCAGGGCAAACTGCTGCCTGCCGGTGGCCACTTCCTTCACATAGTGCTCCGCCTCCGCCATACATCCCATATCCGCACCGAGAGCGGTCTCGTAGACATCCGCAAAGCCCAGTTCCTTCAGTGCCGTCTTGAACATCTCCGGTGTCACCTTGGGACCGAACTGTCCCGCAAAAGCAGGTGCCACCTGGGCGATAATCTTACGTCCTGACTGCATGGCACGGATCAGCTGGAAGATCTGTGACTTGTCCGCAATGGCTCCAAAAGGACAGCTTACCATGCACTGACCGCAGGAAACACATTTTTCATTATCAATGACGGCTCTTCCCACATGATCCGACTTGATGGCTGCCACACCGCAGGCTGCCTTACAGGGGCGTTCCTTATGGCAGATAGCATCGTAAGGGCAGATTTCACGGCATTTTCCGCACTTGATACATTTGTCCTGATCAATGACGGATTTTCCGTTTTTCATGGAAATGGCACCCTTTGGGCAGACACTCTGGCAGGGATGTGCCAGGCATCCCATGCAGGAACTGGTCACCTCATAGCGGTTCTCCGGGCAGGCATTACATGCCGAAGGAATAACCTGCATCAGAGGGGGCTCGTAATATTTTTCATCAATATTACTCTCTTCCAACCCCTCCGTCAGATGTCCGGGACGCTCACGATTCTCCGGACGTAAACTCATACCCATCGCTAAACGGATGCGCTCACGGATAATGGCTCTGTCACGGTAAACACTCTCCCAGAACTCAGACTCTTCGTAGTCTACGATCTTATAAGGCAATGCCTCCATATCATCTTTCAGATTCTGTGAATTGTATGCCAGATTGGCTACTTCCTTGAACACTCTTCTTCTCCGCTGTCTTACCGGAGTATCGATCCCTCTCATGCTGCTCATATCACATTACCGCCTTTTGATATTTTTTTAACACACTACACATATTAAACCATACCGGCACTGTAAAAGCAAGAAAAATCTCAATAAAAAACAGGATCCTCCGTAGTTTACGAAAGATCCTGTCTGTATAATTCTGTATTTATTTGCTCATAACGACTCTCTTGAAGTTCTTCTTGCCTCTGCGGACTACCAGACCCTCTCCGTCGAACTGCTCGGGAGCGTAGGTGGTCTTCACATCGGAGACCTTCTCATCCGCTACGACAACACCACCCTGTTCTACGGCACGTCTTGCTTCGCTGCGGGATGCGGACAGTCCGGATTTTACCAAAACACCGAGAATGTCGATCTTACCGTCGACAAAGTCTGCCTCCGTCAGTTCGCTGGTAGGCATCTCTGCTGCATTGCCGCCGGTGAACAGTGCTCTTGCGCTCTCCTGTGCCTTCTTTGCTTCTTCCTCACCGTGTACCAGGTTGGTCAGCTCGTATGCCAGGATCTCCTTCGCCTGATTCAGCTGACTGCCTTCCCATTTGTCCATCTCGTCGATCTGCTCTAAGGGGAGGAAGGTCAGCATACGCAGACACTTCAGAACATCGGCATCTGCCACGTTTCTCCAATACTGGTAGAACTCGAAGGGCGTGGTCTTATTGGGATCTAACCATACGGCACCCTTCTGGGTCTTACCCATCTTCTTACCCTCGGAGTTCAGCAACAGGGTTATGGTCATGGCGTAAGCATCCTTGCCCAGCTTTCTGCGGATCAGCTCGGTACCGCCTAACATGTTACTCCACTGGTCATCGCCGCCAAACTGCATGTTACATCCGTATTTCTGGTATAAGGTCAGAAAATCAAAGCTCTGCATGATCATGTAGTTGAACTCCAAGAAGCTTAATCCCTTCTCCATTCTCTGCTTGTAGCACTCTGCAGTCAGCATACGGTTGACACTGAAGTGTGCACCTACATCCCGAAGCAGTTCCACATAGTTCAGGTTCAACAGCCAGTCCGCATTGTTGACCATCAGTGCCTTACCGTCACTGAAATCAATAAAGCGGCTCATCTGCTTCTTGAAGCATTCTACGTTATGCTGGATGGTCTCCTTGGTCATCATGGTACGCATATCGCTTCTGCCGGAAGGATCACCAATCATCGCTGTACCGCCACCGATCAGGGCAATGGGCTTGTTACCTGCCATCTGCATTCTTTTCATCAGGCACAGTGCCATGAAATGTCCCACATGAAGACTGTCTGCGGTAGGATCAAATCCGATATAGAAAGTAGCCTTTCCGTTATTGATCAGTTCCTTGATCTCCTCTTCATCTGTCAGCTGCGCCAGCAGTCCTCTTGCTTTTAATTCGTCAAATACTGTCATTTTCTTTTTCTCCTTTACTGATTCCTTTTCCTCTGTATGTCTTTTATTTTCTTAGGAACCGGCTCCAAAGACACTAAAAAAGCCCGTCCCTTTTTTCAAAAGGACGAGCTTAATCACTCGTGTTACCACCTAATGTTCCCGCCAAACTCACATCTGACAGCTCAGTAAGTATCTATCAATACCTTCGGCCGATATCGGTGCCTGCCGTCCTGATCTACTCGTTCGGGATCCTCTGATGAAAATCTTACGATCCGTCTCTTTCCACCGGCTGCTCCGGGATGTATTCCTGCTCTGCTTCTGTGCGCCTCTCACCTGCCGGCTGCTCTCTGTCAGAAGTGGAGGAACAGTACTTCTTCCCTTCATCGCATTCTTCTTATAATATGTTTGCGCTAAACATGAGCTTATTATAGCCAGTTTGCTTTTTTCTGTCAACACCCAAAATAAATTAACAATTTACGCTTCCGGCCAGGGCAGATGGGATACTTCCAGCTTCTTGTCACGAAGCATCAGTTCTTTTACCGCCTGGTCCGCGGGCTTACCGTCAAAGAGTACTTCATTTACCTGCTCGATAATAGGCAGCTGAACGTCATATTTTTTCGACAGTTCCATGGCAGCTTTGGCAGAATACACGCCCTCTACCACCATCTGTACTTCCTTCATGGCTTCCTCATAGGTCTTGCCCTGTCCGATGAGGATGCCGGCACGACGGTTACGGGAATGCATGCTGGCACAGGTCACGATCAGGTCTCCGATGCCGGTCAACCCACAGAAGGTTTCAAAATTACCACCCATGGCAGTACCCAGTCTTGCGATCTCGGTAATACCTCTGGTGATCAGCGCAGCCTTGGTATTATCTCCGTAACCAAGTCCGTCGGCAATACCTGCAGCCAGTGCCACTACATTTTTCAGTGCACCACCCAGTTCGATACCCAGGACATCAGGGCTTGTATAGACACGGAACACTTCATTCATGAACAGATTCTGCACATACTCCGCACAGCTTTTGCTCTTAGATCCCGACACAATCGTCGTGGGAATCCCGCGGCTAACTTCCTCCGCATGGGTAGGTCCGGACAGTACAGCTACCCGTGCCTGCGGGATCTCGTCTTCAATAATCTGTGCCTGCGTCATCAGGGTATGCTCCTCGATTCCTTTGGAAACACTGACAATTCTTTGTCCCGGTGCCACCAGCGCACTGATCCGGTGTGCCGTGCTTCTGGTATAGGAGCTTGCCACAGCCATAACTAACAGATCCTTGCCCTCGATAGCTGATTTGTCCTCTGTGGTGAAGATCATATCCTCCGGAAGCTTTACTCCCGGCAACATCTTGTGTTCATGATTCTCCTGAAGCATCTGAATCTCTGCTGGAACCGCAGACCATACGGTCACTTCATGTCCGTTCTTATGTAATACCACCGACAGACCGATGCCCCAGCTTCCGCCGCCCAAGATACATACTTTTGCCATAACTTATTTGTCCTCCCCGTGACTTTCCGTCTGCGCTTCGGCAGGCTTCTTCTTGAACAGATAGGTCTTTCTCTCATTGCCGTGGATCAGGCGGACAATATTCTGTCTGTGCTTCCAATATGCCATAACCGTGAGAAATGCAGTGATTGCATACATCTCATACAACTGTGACTGTGGCATGGCACCGAACAGCCCCATCTGTCCGCAGACTACCATCTGGATCATAAATCCGGCATATACCAGCAGTGATCCCAAAGATACATAATGTGTGGTCAGGAAGGTACCGAAGAACAATACCACACCCATCACGATAAAATAGGGATGGAAAGACAGGATCAGTCCTGCGGTGGCAGCGATTCCCTTTCCGCCTTTAAATCCCATATAGAACGGGAAGTTGTGTCCGATGATGGCTCCTGCGCCGGTGTACAGGCACAGCAGATAAATATTCTCCGGATGTCCGGTACTGAATAAAGCTCTTGTGATGCATACGGCGATGATACATTTTAAGCAGTCTCCCGCCAGCACGATCAGTCCCGCCTTGGTTCCCAGTACTCTTAAGGCATTGGTGGTACCGGCATTGCCGCTTCCGTACTTACGGATGTCGATTCCTTTTGCCTTACCGTAAAAGTATGCGGTCTGAAACAGACCGAACACATAACCAATGAGTAAACAGATAACACGTTCCATTATTGATCTTTTTCCTTTCGTTCTCTGATAATAAACCTGAGGGGAGTACCCTTGAATCCAAAGGTCTCACGGATCTGATTCTCAATATATCTGGTATAGGAGAAATGCATCAGTTCCTTATCGTTTACAAAAATCACGAAGGTAGGGGGCTTTACCGCTACCTGGGTAATATAGTATAGTCTCAGCCTCTTACCCTTGTCGGAAGGAGGCTGCTGCATGGCTACTGCCTCTGCCATGATCTCATTCAGCACACCGGTGGCCACACGCATGGCGTGGTTCTCGCTGACGATATCGATGGTCTCGAACAGCTTGGGCAGTCTCTGCCCCGTCTTCGCAGAGACAAACAGAAGCTCCGCATAAGGCATGAAGGATAAGGTATTGCGCACCTTTTCCGTGAATTTGTAAATGGTCTTATCATCTTTTTCGATGGCATCCCATTTGTTCACCACGATGATCGTAGCCTTACCTCTCTCATGTGCAATGCCGGCGATCTTCGCATCCTGCTCCGTAACGCCTTCTTCCGCATCGATCATCAGTACCACCACCTCGGCGCGTTCCACGGCGCTGACGGTACGAACGATCATATAACGCTCTAATTCTTCCTTGATCTTATTCTTCCTACGGAGTCCCGCAGTATCAATGAAGACATATTCCTTGCCGTTATAAGTGATCTCGGTGTCCACCGCGTCTCTGGTGGTACCCGCGATATCGGATACGATCAGACGGTTCTCACCCAGCAGCTTGTTGATCAGAGAAGACTTACCTACATTGGGCTTGCCGACGATAGCCACACGGGTGCGGTCATCCTCTTCTTCCTCTGCCTGTTCCTTATCAAAATATTCGGTTACAGCTTCTAACATGTCACCGATTCCCAGACGGTTCACCGCAGAGATCGGATGGGGATCACCGATACCCAGATTGTAGAATTCATAGACATCCGCCATGTACTTCTGGAAGCTGTCAACCTTGTTGACTACCAGTACCACCGGCTTATGGGAACGACGCAGCATGTCCGCCACCTTGGAGTCAGCGTCCACCAGTCCCTGCTTCACATCCACCAGGAAAATGATCACATCCGCCGTCTCCATGGCGATCTCCGCCTGCTCTCTCATCTGGGACAGGATCACATCCTTGCTGTCCGGCTCGATGCCTCCGGTGTCGATCAGGGTAAATGTCATATCCAGCCAGTGGATATCCGCATAAATACGGTCTCTGGTAATACCGGGCGTATCTTTTACAATAGATATATTTTCGCCAGCCAGTGCATTGAACAGAGTGGATTTGCCCACATTCGGGCGCCCCACCACCGCAACGATGGGCTTGGATTTTCTCTTTGCCATAATTTCCTCCATTCTTACTTCTATCTTATTCTATCTTAGTTCTACACGGAATCTTCGATTCCAAGCAAAGCGTCCACAAGATCATATCCGCTTGATTTTACAATATTCACGGGCACTTGTAAAGCCCCCTCCAC
>ERZ808240.717-NODE-717-length-42610-cov-35.009987_pt1 | contig 42610 bp, 37 predicted proteins | sample MGYA00521084_ERZ808240 | MGnify/ENA primary metagenome ERZ808240 (study PRJEB31516, sample SAMN03275571) | gut metagenome | biome: mammalia-associated habitat; material: feces | host: Papio cynocephalus | place: Kenya | collected 2012-08-06 ...
CATTTTTTATCCTCGTTTAAACGCCTAAAACGGCCTTTTATACGCGTTTTTATACAGCGGATACATCCGGGTACATCCACCGCAATTTATCAAAATTTTAACAAAAAAAAAAACGATAACAACCCCTTTAAAATAAACGACGGAACAACAACGACAAAAAAACCAAAAGGTAGATCCTGAAATAAATTCAGGATGACCTCTTTTTAATAGCAACAGGTACTGGATAAAAACCTTCCGGGATGACAATAAGGGAAAGGCCTTTCCCTTTTAGGCGTCATTCCCGAAAGTAGTAGTCGGGAATCTGTTTTTGCGGTTGTTGTTCCCTTACGAAACGACAGATCCCCGACTAAATTCCTCGGGGATGACGGCAAAAAGGCAGTTATAAAAATTGGGGTCATTTTTAACTGGCGGCCCGCAGGGTTTTCAGAATCTACCGCACGGGTTGTTTGCAGGGTCATTATTTAACAAAGTCATACTGGAAGGTTTCTGTCCAGTATCTAATCCTTATTTTATAACAACAGATCCTGGACTACGACTTTCCAGGATGACGACAACAACCACGCCCCAAGATGTAGATCCTGAAACCCCTGCGGGCCGCCCCCCTGCGTACCGCCAAGCACTACGGGATGACGACTACACACAAAAAGGGACAGCCTGAAAAATACAGGCCGTCCCTTAAAGCACACTACTGCTAAACTAAAACTTAATTGCCGGAAGCAATTAACGCGTAGCCGTCAATGTTTCCGTCGGAATTTTTGCAAGCGTACACGTCCCACGCCGTATCTTGGTACAGGCCGTTTTCGTGCAATAAATCCATACGCACCTGAAACGCATTGCCGGACGCGGAGTGCTCCGCGGACTTAAACATTTGCTTGGACAAATCGTCGTTTCGGATGACAGCGGCGAAGAAATCGTGCCCCAGCATATTGCCAATGCGTTTGCCTGTCGTTTGCAAGAGCGCATTATTAACGAAAGTAGTTTGATAGTCCAAGTCAATAATGGCGGCCGGCATTTCCACATATTCCAGCGTCCGCGCCAGCGAGCGCGACGCTTCGCCCAACTGTTTGCCCGTTTGGCGCAGTTCTATGCGAAGTCCAAGCAGCCGCGCCATAATGCCCAAAAGTTCCTCTGCGCCATCGTCAAAACTGCGGCGGGCGGCACGGGAAGCAAAGCACAGCGCACCCTGCACCTTTCCCCCCACATACAGCGGGGCCGCGGCCAAGGAGCCGAAGTTCTTTTCCTTATGCAAGCACCGCTCGCACGAGGCGTTGCCCAAATCCGGGAACATTACCACATTTCCGTCGGGCACATCTATCAGGCACTCCTCTACCGGGAACTCCATATGGCGCTGTAAATTAAAATCGTTTTTCGTTACATACACCACGTGGCTTTCCAAGCCATTTTTGCCTTGTTCAAAGCGAAGTACCAGCCCCACATCGGAGCGGAACGCCTTTAACCCAAAGGCCAAGACTTTATTTACTTGGTCGGTAATGGATAGCCCCGGCTCGCTGGTTAAACGGTACAGTTCGTGGATTTGCTCGTCGTACGCGTGGGCGTTGGAAACGTCCTTCACCCACAGAACGGCCTCGTCCCGCCCGGAAATGGGCGTTACGCTGGCCTCAAAATGGCGCAGTTTATCGGGTACCGTCCACGAAAATTCAAAGTTGGAACTTACGTTAATGGATAAGGATTCCTTAATGGCAAACAGCGCGCGGCCGGCGGCTTCCTCGGGCCAATATTCGGCGGGCTTTTTATCCAAAAACAGTTCCGTGGCCTGCTGGTTGTTTAAATAGTCCAAGTTGGAATACACCTCCAACACGCGGCCGTTGTTGTCCGTCTTTAAATACAGCCCGGGTAACGCCTGGCGAACGCTCTTTAATTCCTGTGCTTCTTTGGAATCTTTTGACATACGGTCCATTTGCTCGGACAAATCGTGCACGACCACCAAGGCCGAATCCTTGCCCGGCATATCCAGCGCGGTCAGCACGGTTTGCGCTTCAAAGGCGGTTCCGTCCTTTTTGCGCACGGGCAGTTTGAAGGATGTTTTGCCCTGCAAGGCCAGTTCCTCCTGCGCGCGTTCCAATACAGAGGCACAGTATTTTTCGCCACGGGCTTTATCATAAAACAGTTCGCCAAACATTTTATGCACCAACTCATCCTGCGAAAAACCCAACTTGTGCGCAAGCGGTTTGCCCGCCTGCTCAATATGCCCAAAGCGGCCGTTTTCAAACATAACGGTAAAAACCACGCCGTCGGTGGCTTCCAACAGCGCATTTAACTGGGCGGAGCGTTCCTCCAAAATCTTCATAATTTGGCGGTGGAACGCCATATTGCGGAACACAAACAAATACCGTCCGTCTGTTTCCTTGATAGCGGTTAAACGCACGGCGGCGTTTTCCGGGCCGTCGCCCAATAAAACGTGGTATTCGCGGTTTACCAAGGTGCCGTCCTGCAACAAATCCTTTAAATCCGTTTCCAAGCGTTTGCGGGATTCCTCGTCAAATACGGTGCGGATATCCTTGCCCGTCAATTCGTCCTGCGGCTTTTGGCACAAGGACGAAAACAACTCGTTGCACACGTCAATTTGCCAAGTATCCTTGCACAGGGCGTAAGGTTCGCTGTTGGGCAGGACGAGCATTTCCTGCGGCGTTTTGGTAAGCACTTCGGCCACGGGCGGCGCAGGCGGAGTAGGCGTTTGCGCTTTTTGGGGCTCCAAAAAAACCACATAATCGGCTTCAATGGAACCGTCCTTAGCGTCGCGCTTGTTTATCGGCACGAAACTGACGGACAGCGGCAATTTGCCAGTACCTTTCACACGACCGGGGAACATCCGCGCGGCGCGGTCAAAATCAAAGGTATAGTTCATTTGGGCAGGCTGACCCGCGCGCAACAATTTGCGCGCTGCCAGCGAAATAGCCGGCTTTATATACACGTTGCGGTAGAAATTCTTGTCCGCTTCCGTAAAGTCAAATAACCCGCGGCAGGCCTCGTTCATCACGCTGATATATCCCTTATGGGTCAAAATGAACGCCGGCGTTACGCATTTTTCAAACGCGGCGCGGAAATTGGCGCGCTCGTTTTTAACTTCGCGCAAGGTACGGTTGGCGCCCGTTACGTCGCGCACGAAGCCCAGCACAATGCGCCGGCCCAAATAAGTGGCGGCCACAGCGGCAAATTCGGCTTCTAGTTCCGCCCCGTTCTTTTTAATCATACGCAAATCAATGGCGGACGAAGCGTCATCTGCCCCGGCTACCACGGCATCGTATTTATCCTTTAAGAATAAGCGGTGGTCCTCAACTGCCAAGTCCAGCAGGGCCTTGCCCTTTACGGCGGCTAAATCGTCATACCCCAGCAAGCGGCACAAGGCGCGGTTGGCGTAGATAATTTTGCCGTCCTCCAAAATAGCAATCCCCTCGCGGGCGTTTTCCACCAGCAGGGTGTTCTTGTCGCTCGCTTCGCGGATCTGTTTTTCCATACGCGTTTTGGCGGTGATATCCTCCGACACGGAAAGCAGGCAGTTAGGCGTGCCGTCCTCGTTAAACAGCGGCGTTTTGACCGTGTGCATAATCTTTACGCCTTCGGTGGCGGTGGAAATGAGTTCCTGCGGAATATTTTGCTCGCGCTTGTTATCAAATACGCGCAAATCGGACTCGCGGATGAACTCGGCCTGGTCCTTGTTCAAATCCGCACGGTACGAAGTCTTGCCGATAACGTCCTTGGCCAGCGCGCCAAAAATTTCCTCGGCCTTTTTGTTCCACAAAATATATTTGCCCTCATAATCCTTTACGGACAGGGAAACAGGCAAGTTGTTAATAACCGTCTGCAAGAAGTTACGCGCGTTGACGATGGCTTTTTCCTGTTCCTTCTTTTGCGTGATATCCTCAGCCACCGTCAGCACCATAAAGGGCTTGCCCTCTTTATCAAACACGGGGGCCTTGATTAAATGCAAGAGGATTTTATTCCCGCGTTTGGTGGTGTACCACTCCTCGGGGAATTCCACCATTTTGCCATCGTGGAAGATACTATCCTCGCGCTGGATGTAGAAGGGGTCTTCCTTTTCCGGGTTTTCATCGGGGAACAGTTCCAAGGCGCGGCGGTTTACATAGGCAATTTTTTTATCCGTTCCGCGGGCGTAAATAGCCACGGGCACTTGGTCCAACAAGGTTTGCAGGAAGTTTTTGTTTTCAATTAAGGCTTTTTCCTGCGCCTTCTTTTGCGTGATATCCTCTACAAGCGTAATCACCATATTGGGTTCACTCTTGGTACCCGTAATCGGCACTTTGACCATATGCAAAAGTTTCTTTTCGCCCGAGGCCAAGGTGTATTCCTCCTCCGGGATATCCAAAGTTTTGCCTTGCTTTAACAAATCGTGTTCGCGCGTAATGTACCCACTAACTTGGGCGGGCGTTTCGTGCGGCAGGGAACCGTCGGCGGAAAAGGCTTCCTGCTGCTCTCCAAAAATCACACAGCATTGTTTATTGCGCAGCAGCATCGCCCCGTCTTCTCCGCGTGCATACAGTCCGATAGGCGCATTTTGCAAAATAGCGGAAAGGATACTGTTCATACGGGAAATTTTTTCTTCCTGCTGGCGGCGTTCGGTTACGTCCTCCACAATAGAAAGCACCAACGGCTTCGGCCCCGCATCCATAAGCGGAACCTTAATTAAGTGCAAAATCTTTTTGTTGCCGTGGTGGTCCACATATTCTTCTTCGGGGTAGTCCTTAATTTTCCCCTCTTTTAACACTTCTTGTTCGCGGTGATAGTGTTCGGCCACTACATTTTTATCCTGATACGGATGTGGGGTGTTGACGCATTTGGCATCCGTTTCGCCCAAAACCGCCATACTCTGCCGGTTGTAGAACGTCATTTCGTTTTCGCAGTCGCGCGTGTAAAGGCCCAAGGGCACGTTATCCAGCACCGCGCGCAACAAGGTGCGGTTTTGCAAGAGGTCCTGTTCGTAATTGCGCCGCTCGGTGCAGTCTTCAAACGAGGTTAAAATAAATTGCGGCTTGCCGTTTTCCCCCTTTACCAAGGTTTTGCTGACGCATAAGGCGCGTTCCTCGCCCTTGGCGTTGCGGTATGTTAATTGCACGCCCTCGCGCGGCTCCAATTTGGTGCGGACCTGTTCATCCACGCGCTTGACGGACGGGATGATTTCCTTAGGCAAAAAGTCATAAATGCTTTTGCCCGTTACGTCTGCCGCCTTGTGGCCAAACAACATAGCCGCCGCGTTATTCCACAGCGTGCAAACGCCCGCAAAATTTTGCAGCGCCAGCGCGCAGGGGTATCCGTCCAAGAGCGAGGATAAAAAGTTCTTTTCCGCCGTTAATTGTTTAAAAAGCGGCACCGCCTCAAACGTGAGCATAATAAACGGCGTGGAAGCCAAATTGCTGGCCCCGGCGCTGACAAAAACCGCGTCCGCATCGCGGTTGACAAGTTGTATGACCACCTTTTTAGCCGTTTTATCCTCAGCCATAGCGCGCACCTGGGGCATCGTCAGGCCGAAGCGGTCCACCTTGGCCCCGGACAAAGAGGAGACCTTGCTATGAAGTAAATTGGCCGCGCTCGCGTTCGCAAAGGCGATTTTGCCCGTAGCGTCCACCAAGAGTAACGCCGTGGGAAATTGGCTTAAAAAGGAAAACATTTCCGGCGTTAAGGTATTAATTTCAACGGAAGGTACTTCTTTTTTGGAGAAAAAGGAAAAAAAGTTATTGGACATAAGCCCTCTTTACACTAAAAGATGATAATACGGATATATCTTAATAAATTCCGCCCGCACTTGCAACATAAAGAAGTACGCGTGCGTACGGGGATAAAACTAATTAAATTTTTTACCGGGATAAAAATTCAAATTTGCTACTATACCTGTATGAAGAAACTTTTAACCTTATGCTTTGTCCTGTGCGCGGTTTGCCTGCAAGCGGCAGGCGGGAAGCTCCAAACGGTGCGTGAAGCCCCACAGTATTTATCCACTGACGGAGCCGCCGTGGAGGACACCTGCCCGGGCAACGATATTTTTAAGCAATTCTTCTGCTCCGCCAAAGAAGAGTCAGGGTTCAAATGTTTTGACGTGTACCGCGTAGAGGGCGACCCCATAGACGCCGAACGCTATACCTTGCTCGCCCAAACGCTGACGACCGAAAACTCCTCGGCCGAGCCCGCCTGCACCTTTGAAGGAGAACTGACCTGCGATAATTTTTTAAAGGCGCTCAACTACAACTTATCCTTTTCGTGGTTTATTGATAATTTTCCGTCTTCATCCTTCCCAGAGTGCGGAAAAACGTATTCCTGCACGCGCGTGTCTTGTTTGCGGGCGTTGCCCCCGTCGGCCAATACTCCCGTGCAAGCCGCCAAACTTACCTGCGTTTTTAAAAAGAACCAAATCTACTTTTTGGGCACGGAAGTATCCTGCCAGAACAAAAGGTAACCCCCAAATTGCTATAATGGACGTATGATTTGGTTGCATATAAAAAGTATTTTATCCTTCCGGTTTTATCACCGCTTGGCCTTTGCCACGCGGGGACAAATGATTGCGTTCGGCATTTATATTTTTATGCTGTCGCTGATTGTTTTTTACTTTTTTGCAGGTTCGTATATTGATAAAAATCTGCCCGTCCTGCTTAAAAACTTCCCCGAAGTTACCTTTGAAAAGGGCGTTTTGACGACCCCCAAAAACGCAGTCAGCGTTACCGTTCCGGGAAGCGACGTAAAACTGGTGTTTGACTCTTCTCGCGCCACACCGCCCACGCAAGCGGATATGGTAAACGGACAAATTTTAATGCTGGTGAGCGGCAACCAACTCTATATGCCCGCCGCCAACGGCGTGCAGAGCCGGGAAATTCCCCCGCAACTAAACTTTGTAACCTCGCAGGACAATTTAGCCAAGCAAAAGGACACCTTGGCTTCGGCCCTTACAGCGGTGGCATTTATGTCGGCGCTCTTTGCTATTCCGTTTATAATGCTCTTTGGCTTTTGCGTGGCCGGAGCGGTTGGGATGTTTTTTAAACTTTTTACCCGCAGTGCCCTGCCGCGCAGGATTGTTTTAAAATGGGCGTTTTTTATGCTGGGGCCGCTGTCTGCGCTGTGGTACGTGCGGCTGTATTGGAACATCCCGCTGTTTACCTTTGCCCAAATTATTTTGTGCCTTATTTATATGCAACAGATTTTTAATACACTTCCCGAGGAGAAATAAATGTTAGTAAAACTTATCCGTTCTTTCAGTTCGGCCCACCGTCTGCCGCATTACGACGGCCCCTGCCACAATTTGCACGGGCACACGTGGAAGGCCGTCTTTGTGATTGAGGGCGAAATCCGCCCCGACGGTATGGTCTGCGATTTTAAGGTCATCAAAAAACTATTGGACGAAAACCTGCCCGACCACCGCTTTTTAAACGATTTGGTGGAAAACCCCACCGCCGAAAACTTGGCCAATTACCTGTTCCAAAAAATTGGCGCGGAACTGGCCAAAAAGGATTTAAAATTAAAAACCTTGGAAATTTGGGAGAGCGACAATGCCGCAGCCGTCGTGGAAGGTTAGCGAAATTTTTTATTCTATCCAAGGCGAAGGGCAGCACACGGGTATGCCCGCTGTGTTTTTGCGCCTGTCCGGATGCAGTATGAACTGCTCCTTTTGCGATACCAAATACGCCTTTGGTACGGGTAAAAAAATGGGGCAAGAGGCCCTATTAAAAGACCTCGCCCAATACCCGGCCAAGGCCGTTATTATCACGGGCGGAGAACCCACGGAGCAAGATTTGCCCGCGCTGATTGCCTTATTAAAGGCCCACGGATACACCGTCCATTTGGAAACAAACGGCGCCAACGACTGCGACATAAGCCAGGCTGATTTTGTTTGCGTATCGCCCAAGAAATACGTCAGCCCCGAAATGCTAAAAAAGGCGGACATTATCAAAATTGTCGTCGGCAAAGACACCGATTTAACGGATTTAAAAAAATACTACGCGTACGAAAACGCGCACACCCGTATTTATCTTCAACCCGAAAGTAACAAACAGGAGAACATTGACTTATGCGTAAAACTGCTAAAAGAACATCCCTCAGCCCGGTTAAGCCTGCAAATGCACAAACTGATAAACATCCGCTGACCGAAGAAAAGATTTTGCAAAACCTGCGCGAAATTTTAGCCTACATCGGCGACGACCCAACCCGAGAGGGGTTGCTGGAAACGCCAAAACGCATTGTGCGCAGTTGGCAGAAACTCTTTGGCGGCTACAAAATGAAACCGCAAGACGTGTTAAAAACGTTTACCGAGGGCTCCTGCGAGGAAATGGTGGTGCTTAAAAATATTGAGTTTTACTCTACCTGCGAACACCACTTGCAGCCGTTCTTCGGCACGATAAGCATCGGCTACCTGCCCAAGGGGCGCGTGCTCGGTATTTCCAAACTGGCACGCCTGGTAGAGGTGTATGCCCGCCGCCTGCAAATCCAGGAAAAACTGGTGGCGCAAATTGCCGACAGTTTAATGGAAACCTTACAACCCTACGGTGTAATGGTGGTATGCAAGGCCAAACATATGTGTATCAGCGCGCGCGGCATTGAAAAGCACGACGCCGTAATGGTTACGAGCGCTATCCGCGGCGCGTTCAAAAAAATGGAAGTGCGCAGCGAATTTTTGGAAATGATTAAATAGGCCCGCTTATGACAAAACCGCTTTTAATGGGAATTGTAAACGCTACGCCGGATTCGTTTTACGACGGAAACCCGCAAAACAATCTGCCCACCTTGCTGGCCAAATGCAAGGATTACGCAGACGGCGGCGTAGATATTTTTGACATCGGCGGCGAATCCACCCGCCCAAGCGCCGCCCCCGTTCCGGCGGAAGAGGAAATGAACCGCGTTTTGCCGCTTATTAAAGCGGTTCGCAAAACTTGGCCCAAAATTCCCGTTTCCTTGGATACCGTCAAAATCCCGGTGGCATTAGAGGGCTTAAAGGCCGGCGTTGCCATCATCAACGATGTAAGCGGTACGCCGGATAAGGAAATGTTCAAAATCGTCAAAGATTTCAACGCTCAAATTGTAGTAATGCACACGCGCGGCACGCCGCAGACAATGCAAACGATGACGGACTATACCGATTTATTGGGCGAAATAAAGGAATTTTTGGCCCGCAAAATTGACGAAGCCGTTTCGTGCGGAATTGCCAAGCAAAACGTGATTATTGACGTAGGCTTCGGCTTTGCCAAAACGCGCGAACAAAACTACGAACTCTTAAAGCATTTATCCTTTTTTAAGGATTTAGGCGTGCGGATGCTCGTCGGATTGTCGCGCAAAACCTTTCTCGCGCAAAAGCGCGAACTCCCCCCCAAACGCAAGGCGCAAACCCTGGCCGCCAATTTGGTGGCGTTGCAGGGCGGGGCGGACATTTTGCGCGTACACGACGTAAAGGACACGCGCAAAATTATGGACTTTTATCAAGAATTACAGGGGGCCAAATGAGCAAGGTCTATTTGACCCAATGCGGCGATTTTACAGCTTGCCACGGGCACGGCGGCACCTTGGCCGAAGCGGTCCACACGCACCGTTTTCACTACGAGGTTACTTTCTACGGTCCTACTAATAAAGAAGGCTACCTGCTTGATTTCCGCCTGTTAGCGGACGTCTTTCAAAAGGAAATTAACGCCAAACTAAACGGGTGCGACTTGGGCACGCTTTTAAAAAACCCCACCACCGAGGAACTGGCCGTATGGATGTACAACCGCCTAAATGCCCTGCTGCCGCATTTATTTAGTGTGAAAGTAGGCGAGGAACCCGACCGCTGGATAGAATACAGAGGAGAAAACTAATGCCCCGCGCCGTAATTGCTTTGGGCAGCAACATTGCCCCCGCCAAGGAACACATAGACCGCGCCATTAAGGCCCTGTCCGCCGCCGGCACGGTGAAAGAAGTGGCCCCGTACATTATTTCCAAGCCGGAAGGCTACTCGCACCAAGAGGATTTTATCAACACCGTACTGATTTTAAGCACGCCCTTTCAGCCAATGCCGCTTTTAAAAAAATTAAAAGCGCTGGAAAAGGAACTCGGCCGAAAGCCCACCTTTACCAACGGCCCGCGAGTGATTGACCTGGATATTTTGTTTTACGACGATTTGGTCCTGTTTGAGGATGACCCGCAATATCACTTATTTTTGCCGCATCCGCGCCTGCACGAGCGGGAATTTGTGTTAAAGCCGCTTTCGTACCTGTTGCCGGACTATGTCCACCCCAAGTTAGGTAAACCCATTTACCGCCTGTACCGCGAGTTAATGAAAAAAAAGGGCGCGCCCACTTGCCGGATTTTGTAAAATATAAGTAAAGTAGTAATACTATACACTATAAGGAGACCCCAATGAAGAAAGTAGTAACCCTGTTGGCCGCCGCTTTATTTTTAGGCGCGTGCCATTGCACCTGCACCAAAAACACCTGCAAAACCACCCAAAAGCCCGTTCAAACCCAAGCCGCCGCTAAACCGGCCCCCAAGCAAGAACCTGCTAAACCCGCTAAAACCGTAGTGGAAGACAAAGATTTTACCGAAGTGGCCAAAGTAAACCGCAAGGCCGACCGCGTTGTTTTGACCTATAAAGAACCGATTAATTTCCGCTACAACAGCGACGAAATTGACCCCGCTTCTTTAAAACCGATTAAACAAACCGCCCGCGCCTTGAAGAAATACCCGGATCACACCGTCCGCGTAGCCGGTTACACCGATTCCTTCGGCCCCGCCGATTACAATATGGACCTTTCCCAGCGCCGCGCCAAAGCCGTAGCGTTGGAACTGGTGAAAGAAGGCGTCCCCGCTAAAAACGTATCCTTCATCGGTTACGGCGAAGCGAACCCGGTTGCTTCCAACAAAACCCGCGAAGGCCGCGCCAAAAACCGCCGCGTGGAATTGGAAATCAAATAGTTTATTAGTTGTATGGCAAAAGCCCCGCCACGAGCGGGGCTTTTTATTTTTACCCGTTAATTGCTAAAATTTTGATATGAAAATCCGCGCGCTTCTTTTTGGGCTTTTATTTTTTCCCCTTTCGTTGGGGGCCACCCCTTTGCAAGATTTGCTAATTCAAGCCGCCGCGCCCCTCGCGCAAGAAGCGGGCGAAAAAACGCCCGTTGTATTTTATTTGGAGCGCCCCCACGCGCGCGGGCAACTCGCCCGGTGGGACAGGCAAAAAAAGCGCTTTTATCTCTCTAAACCGGCTTTAAAAAAATGGTTCAAGCGAACCCAGGAGCCAACGCCTGAACTTTTGGCGCGCTGTTTGGCTCCGCTCTACCGGCACGAAAAATTCCACGCCAAAAATGACCTATTGGCCGAGCAAAACGGCTTTATCTGGCCCCTGACGCTGGCTGATGAAGTGCTGGCTACTGCCAAGCAAGTGGCCTTTATGCGCCAAAAGACGGAAGCGCACCCCGATTATTACAAAAGTTGCACTTTTTTAACTCCAACCCTATCCGCCGAACACCAAGCGGCCACCAAACAGGATTGGCCCGCCTTTGAGGCGGCCGTGCTTACGCGTTACGCACGCCTGCCCTCGTCAAAACTTCCCCCGCCGCCCCTAACGCCCGCATTTATCCGCCAAGCCCAAACGGGCAAAATTACCTATGGGCCTTTAATGTATAAAGTGCGTGCCAAAGGGGTTACTTTACAAAAAGTTTTTTCCGCTGGACGCCCGTGGACGGTAGTTAATACAAAAGAATTATACAAAATGACCGATTTTCCGTTTTTTAAAATCTACTCAAAAATTTTTGCAACCCAAACAACCCAAACAAAAAGAGAACTATTCAGACGGTAGAAGTGCTTTTGCTTTTGCTTTTGCTTTTGCTTTCTGTATGCTATAATTTAATTATGTGGCGGACGCTTACGCGTCCGCCGTTGTACTACCCGTGAGGATGGGCTGACAGTTTGTTTCTCGTTTTTGTAGGAGGAATGAAAAACAAGCCCGCAGTATCCCACACTCGCTTGGTTTTTGGAAGCATTTAGGTGTTCTTCGTGCAGACTATCCAAAAACTTGATTTTACACAGGAGACATAATGAATCCTATTTTGCACAAAACGCTGGCACTTACGTTAAGCGCCAGCCTGCTTGCTACATATGGTACGCCTGCTTTCGCTGCGCATGAAATCATCACGGAAGAAACAACTCTTTCTGACGTGGACTATAAAAACTATACAGACGGCGCTATACTAAACGAAAGCAAACTTACTACTCGCAATGTAAACTTTTCTACAAACAGCACAAACGACTTAGGGGGTGCTATTGAAAATAAAGATTACAATGCTCAATTAAACATTCAAGGTGGAACTTTTGCAAATAACACAGCCAATGCGGGAGGAGCTCTATTCCTGCGCGGTAATACCACCATTACAAATACTGAATTTAGGGACAACAACGCTGTTGACAGTGAAGCAGGAGCTGGGGCAATTTATTTGGCTTTGCACAAAAAAGGAAACCCGCTTAACACACTGCAAATGAACAATGTGGCCTTTACCAACAATAGCGCTAAAGCCAGTAATGCCGAAGGTGGTGGGGCTGTCGGTTTATTTTCTAAGGCTGATTTAAACTATGTTACCTTTACTGGTAACACCGTAGAAGGCGGCACTGGCGGTGGTGGCGCAATGTTCTTGGGAGCAGAATCCTTAACGACATTGAACCAAAATACCTTCAAGGACAATATGTCCTCTATCAATGGTGGAGCCTTGGCTACCCGCGAACACGATAAAGCCAACAATAAATTAGCGAAATTAGATATTGTAGATTCTAATTTTGCAGGTAATAAAGCGGCTGAAAAAGGCGGGGCCTTCTACAACACCTTTTACAACAGCAATACAAAAGAGGGCTTCGTCTCTATCAGCAATACCTCCTTTACAAATAACGAGGCCAATGAAGGCGGTGCCATTTACAACAATGGTAAAGTTGATAAAGGTGGTAACAAAGGGGCCCTGACCATTGCTGGAAGCACCTTTGACGGTAACAAAGGAACTTCCTATGGCGGAGCAATCTCCAACTGGGGAACTTTGACAATCAATGCCAATTCGTCATTTACCAACAACAACTCCCCTCTGGGTGGTGCAATTTTGACGCATGCGGACCTTTCCTTAGAAGATACCATTTTCTCTCAAAATAATGCACCTGGCCGTGGAGAAGACGAACCTGGTCGTGGAGGCGCATTGTTTACCAATGATATTACTGCTGGTAGTGGCCGTGGCACCGCTTTAACCGACATTAAAAACACGACTTTTAAAGCCAATACTTCTGATGAAGGTGGTGCTATATTTCAAAACAATGCCTTTATTAAAATTGATGGAGGCAAATTTCTTGACAATAAAGCCTCTTCGCAAGGTGGTGCCATTTTGCAAGCAACCCCTGCCCCCGGGCCGAAAGATGCCGGCGGTAAATTAACTATCCTTAATTCGGAATTTATCACAAATACTGCAGCAGATGGTGCTGGTGCGATTGGTGTATATTCCGAAGCGGAAATCACGAAAACAAGTTTCACTAATAATGAAAGCACCATGAATCAAGGTGAAGGCGGTGCTATTTACGTTGGCGGTTGGGGCCAATTAACGATGAAAGATTCCTCTTTCACGGGCAATAAAGGTAACCGCGGGGGCGCGATTGCCTCTACCAATCAAGGGCAGGGGACCCCAGAGGATCCGGTGGCCTATATTAAATTGGACAATGTAACCTTTGCGGATAACATTGCCTCGGAAGAGGGTGGCGCGATTGCCAACTACTTAATTGGCGGCAATGGCAACCCCAACACCATCAAAAACTCCACCTTTACGGGTAACAAGGCCGGCACCAAAGGCGGCGCTATTTTCAACGCCAACAAAGCCGTTTTGAACCTGGAAGGCAACAACACCTTTGCGGACAACACCGCTAATGGAGTTGCGAACGATATTCATAATGACGGTACGTTAAATATCAATTCCGGCACCACCACTTTGGCGGGAGGCATTACGGGTAACGGCGCTTTGAACGTAAAAGGTTCGTCTGTGCTGAACCTGGGCCAAAGCACCGCGGAAGCGGACAGCATTGCCTTTGACAACGGCGCTACTTTGGCCGTGGAATTTGGCAACGATACGATGGGCAACCTGAAAGCCAACACCATTACCATTGGTGAAAACGCCAGCGACAGCGCCAAACTGCTGGTTACGCTCTCTCGCGACTTTTTGACCGACACCACGGGCATCAGCCACGAACTGACCAACGGAACCGATGTTAAAAACGGTTCCTTTGCTATGGCGGACGCGTCCAACGCGCTCTACAATGTAACCTTTGATAACAACATTGTTACCGCCGTACGCAAAACGCAGGAAGAAACCAATAAAGAAATTGCCAACGCGGGCGGAAACGCCAATAACGCCAATGTTATCAACGCGTTTACCAATTCGTCCGATATGGGCTCCGATGCCGCCAACCAAACGGCCGACGTCATCAACCGCTTGGCTCAAACCGATGTTTCCGCGGCCGTAGCGGCCACCAACGCCGTCGCGCCGGAAGCGGCTTCCGCCAAACAGGTAGTACACGGTTCTATCGCGCGCGAGGTGTTCAACTCCCTGCAAACCCGTATGGACACCGCGGCCAATGCAGCCCCGCAGGCCTTTGCGTTGGACGATGAGCAAAAAGTTCAAAAACAAGGTTCCTACTCCATTTGGATGCAGGGATTACTCAATAAATCGCACAAGGAAGCCGCTGATACTGCCGCCTTTACGGGCAGCAGCACCGGCCTTGCCTTTGGTGCAGATACTGCCGTAAACGACGATATTTTGCTCGGGGCAGGCTATGCTTACACGCATACCAATGTATCGTCCGACGGTCGCCACGACCGCATTTTAGGCGATAACTTCTTTGTCTATGGCCAATACCGCCCCAGCCGCTTCTATGTGCAAGCGTCCTTGGGTTACGGCGATTCCAAATACGAAGAAGCCAAATATCTGCCCGGCTTAAACGTAAATGCGGATTATCACGTTAAATCCTATTCTGCCCAAGCCACCGCGGGGTATGAACTGACTGATATGTTTACCCCCACCTTGGGCTTGCGCTACATCAACCTGCAACAGGAAGGATACAAAGATTCTGCCGACCAAGCCGTTTCCGCCGAGCAAAATTCTTATCTCTCCGGTGTGCTGGGTGTAACGCTTAAAAATGAAGTATATGCTTCGTCCGCCTTGCGCTTACTGCCGCAGTTGCACGCGGGCTTGTCGTACGATTTTGTAAGCGACAACGCGCAGGGAAATGTGGTTCTGCCCAATGGGAGCAACTACTCCATTTCCGGCGAACGCTTGCACCGCTTGGGCTTTGAAGCGGGTGCTTCCGTATCGGCTTACCTGTCCGATAATTGGGAAGCGCTCCTTGGCTACGAAGGCAACTTCCGCCAAGATTACAATTCCCACACGGGCACGCTTAAAGTGCGCTATTTGTTCTAACGCAAGTTAAGTTTTTCAAACCGGCCTCCTTTACAGGGGGCCGGTTTTTTTATCAAAAATACTTTGAAGCAAACGTCAAAAAAAGTAAAATATATATACTTTAAAAATGCTGTACAAGGAGATACATCTAGTATGAAGAAAGTTGTTTTGCTTTGCACGGTTTGCGCCCTTTTGAGCGCGGCCTGCACCACCCCCGGCAAAAGAACCGCTTGGGGCGCCGCTGGCGGCGCTGCCGTAGGCGCGGCTGCCGGCGCTATCATCGCCAACAACTCCGGCCACAAGAGCGAACACGGCGCTATTTACGGTGCCTTGGCTGGCTTGGCCGTAGGCGGTGCGTTGGGCAACTATTACGACAAACAAGCCAAGGAACTGGCCAAAATTGCCGAAGTAGTTAAAACCGACAACGGTATTCAAGTTTACTTGAAGAACGATATTTTGTTCTCTACCGGCAGTTCCGAACTGAGCGCTGATTCTATGCAGACGCTGACGGACCTGAACAGAGTGTTCAAAAAATACCCCAAAAACCGCATTGTGGTACAGGGATACACCGATTCTACCGGTTCTGACGCGATTAACAACAAACTTTCCACCCAGCGCGCCAAAGCCGTGTATGATTTCCTCTTGGGCAGCGGTTTAAAGACCAAGAGCATTACCTATGTGGGCTATGGTTCTTCTAACCCGATTGCCAGCAACGCTACCGCTGCCGGCCGCGCGCAGAACCGCCGCGTAGTCTTGCAAATCACCGCCAACGAAAAAGATATCCAATAACTTTTTTGAAGCGATATTGCTGAAACACCCCACCCTTGGGATATTCCCGGGTGGGGTTTTCATTTGAATTATCGTCAATAAAAGCGCCTCAAAAAATAGTAGAAAAAACACCCCCAATTTGCTATCTTTTATTATATGGCTATTCTCGGTTACGACGGTATCAAGGCACTTATTAAACTCTTGGAAACGGAGGGCGACACTTACGGCCCCGTTTTGAAGAACGCTTTGGCCGCCGCTATCAAGCAAACCCCCGACCAAGTGGAGCGCGTAATGCAAGAGGAATTCCAATCCTCTGCGCCGCGTACCGTCGTGCGCACGCTGGAAGAAATTTGCTGGGAAGACCTTTCCAAAGCCTTGGCGCGATACTGTGCCAAAATCAACCCGGACTTGGAAGAGGGCCTCACGTTACTGGCCAAATTTACCAGCCCTACCACCGCGCGCGGGGATATTGCCGCACCGTTAGACCGTATGGCGCAAGACTTGCGCCCGGCCTTATTAAACGTCGCCAATTACGGCGAAATTGCCGCCATTTTAGGCCATTATATTTTTAATGTCCGCCAATTTTCCGCCTTATCCACCAGCGCAGACATAAAGGATATGTCCTTTTCGCGCTTTTTAGCCAAAAAACGCGGCTCCGGGCTGTGTATGGCTTGCTTATATACCGTCTTGGGACAACGCTTTGGATTAGACGTAAACCTTATTGATTTAGCCGGGCGGATTCTGGTAAATTTACAAAACCCCGCTACGGGCGAGGCCCTGTTTATTGACCCCTTGGACAACGGCAAAGTATTAAGCGAGCGCGACTGCCGCCAATACATTGAGGTCCGCCAACTGGCCTGGAATAACGCCTTTTTAACCCCGCTTTCCTCCCGCTTGATTATCCGGCGTTTCATCGCCAATATGATTTATGCCTTAAACAAAATCCGCGACGAAAGGCGTTTAAAATACCTGCGCGGCTATTTGGATATTATCAAGGGCTAACCCCAAGGAGAAAAAAATGAACTATTATGTATGGTTAATTATCGCCGTGGGTTGTTTCGTGGGCGAGATGTTTTCTATGGAGTTTTCGCTCGCCTGTTTGGGCACCGGCCTGTTGGGCGCGGCCGCGACGGCCTATTTTGGGCTTGGTTTATGGGCCCAAGTGGGCGTATTTGCCGCCATTTCCGCCATTGCTTGGATAGGCGTGCGCCCGTTTGCCTTAAAACACCTCTACGGCAAGGCCAAGGCCGTTAAAACACCCGCAGAGGACGTGCTTGGCAAGCCCGCCGTGGTGGAAATCGCCATTGACCCGGTAACCGGGGCGGGGCGCGTAAAGGTAGAGGGCGAAAGTTGGAAGGCCACCGCCAAAGAGCCCTTAAATGTGGGCGCTAAATGCGTGGTGGAAAAATTGGACGGCGTAACCTTAACGGTACGCAAACAATAATTTGGCAGGAACGCCTACGGGCGTAACATAAAAAAAGGAGCAGTCTATGACAGAAACCGCAGGGAACTTCGGGCTGATTTTTTTAGCCGCTTTTATCTTCTTTGTCATCGTCATCATCGCCAAGGGCATTGTGATTGTGCGCCAGGCGCAGGTGATTATTATTGAGCGTTTCGGTAAATATTTGGAAACGCTGAACCCGGGCATTAACTGGATTATCCCGCTTATGGATAAACCGCACTTAATGGAGTGGCGCAACAGCCGGGAATATTTGGACTCCACGGGGCGCACGCGCTCTGTGCCGTTTATGGAAATGCGCGACACGATTGATATGCGCGAAACGGTGTATGACTTTCCACGCCAGAGCGTAATCACCAAGGATAACGTAGGCATTGAAATTAACGCCTTGCTCTATTTTCAAATCACGGACCCGATTAAAGCCGCCTACAAGGTGGAATCGCTGCCCACCGCCATTGAAAAATTAACGCAAACCACGTTAAGAAACATCATCGGCGAAATGGACTTGGACCAAACGCTTACCTCGCGCGAAATTATCAACAGCAAATTGCAGGTAATTTTGGACGACGCCTCCAACAAGTGGGGCGTAAAGGTCAACCGCGTGGAATTGCAGGACATTATTCCCCCCGCCGCCATCCGCGAAGCGATGGAAAAACAAATGAAGGCCGAACGCGACCGCCGCGCAATGGTAACGGAAGCCGAAGGTACGAAAACGGCCCAAATTTTAAAGGCCGAAGCCGTGCGCGAAAGCGAAATTAAAAAGGCCGAAGGGTTAAAGCAATCCGCCATTTTGCAGGCGGAAGGTGTGGCGGAAGCCAAAATCAAGGTGGCGCAGGCGGAAGCCGAATCCGTCAAGATTGTAGCCGCCACGGTGGCCCAATCCTCCAACCCGGCCAGTTATATGATTTCGCTCAAATACATTGAAGCCTTAACTAAAATGACCGAAGGCAAGGACAACAAAATCGTCTATATGCCCTACGAAGCCTCCAATGTGTTGGGCGCGGTAGCCGCTATTAAAGATTTAACGGGCGGCGTACCCACCAAATAAGTTTAACAGACAAGAGATTATACCACCCCGGGATTTTACCTTTCCCGGGGTGTTTTTTATTCTAACGGCCTGTAACAACTTTTTCCTTTTAGTTGTCATTTCCGAAGGTCGGCCAGCGCGGAGCGTTCGGGAATCTGTTTTTGCCGTGGTTGGTCTCTTACGAAACGACAGATCCCCGACTAAAACACTCGGGGATGACGGTTTTTGTTTTTTCCCTTGTGAAAACAGTGTGGCTCCACCAATCGCCGCCCTGCGCATTGAGTGGCGGCGCGCAGCGTGCGGCCTGCAAGGCTCAGGATTTACTATAATAATTTTATGGGAAAAATTAACTGGCATCAGGTATATGCCGAAGTAAAAGAATTTACCAAAATCACACTCAAAAAATATTCGCTGTTTCTCGTGCGCCTAACCCCGCACCAAAACATCGCCCAAACCGTTTTGTCCTACACGCTTATCGGGTGGATTATCCTTTCACTGCCGTTTATGAATACGGTACACGTTTCGTTTTTGGATAACCTCTTCACGGCTGCGGCGGCCGTTTCCACCGCCGGGCTTAACAGCGTAAACTTTGCTGACTCGTACACATTTTTGGGCAAATTGGTGGTGTTAATTCTTATTCAAGTGGGCGGCGTGGGATATATGACGTTCGCCTCGTTTGTGTATTTGTCCTTTTCCCAAAAGCACCGACTGCGCAAAAGCCAGCAGGACGCCCTCACTGCCGAGGTGGCCTTGCCCAATACGCTAAAACTGTCCGACTTTCTGTGGGCCGCGCTCGCCTTTACGGTCATTGCTGAAAGTATCGGCGCAGTCTTTTTGTTTAATTATTTCCGCCACCACGACTATACGATTTTCCAGGCGGCCTGGTACAGCATTTTCCACAGTGTTTCCGCGTTTTGTACGGCGGGTTTTTCGCTTTGGAACAACAGTTTGGAAAACTTTGCCGACAGCAAAACCATTAACTTGGTAATGTCCTGCCTGATGTTGGCGGGAGCAATGGGCTTTATTGTGGTAACGGACCTGTTTAACTTTATCTGCCGCCGCACGAAAGAAATTTCCTTTACCACCAAACTTATATGTCTTTCCACGCTTGTAATGGTTGCGTTCGGTACCTTTACATTATTTGTAACCACGCCGGGGCTTTCGTTTTGGGAAGCCTTCTTCCAGTCCGTCGCCGCGATGACTACCGCCGGGTTCAACACTGTGGGAATAAACATTATGTCCTCGTGTTCTTTGCTTATTTTAATTTTGCTTATGAGCATTGGCGGCTCCCCCTCTGGCACGGCGGGCGGTATCAAAACGACCGCCTTTGTAAGCGTAATGGCGATTATGTACAACCGCTTGCGCCTGCACGAGCGCGTGGAAATGATGGGCCGCCGCTTGCCCTTGGTGCGGATGTACGCGGCCACCTCCACCTTTTTGCTCTATGCCTTAATGCTGTTTGCCAGCATTTTTCTTTTAACGTGGACGGAAAAACTGCCGTTTTTAGATTTAGTATTTGAAGCCTCCGCCGCATTGAGTACCTCGGGTTTATCCACGGGGATTACGGCGCACCTTTCGTGGCTGGGCAAGTTAATTATTATCGGCACGATGCTTATCGGGCGTATCGGCGTAGTTACGTTTGGTATGGCGCTGCTCGGCAACGATGACGAGGACGACGACGGCAAACCCGCCGAAAAAGAGGACGTAGCCGTCTAACCCAAAGGCCAATTTAGTAAAATATAAGTATGAAATTTTATCTTATCAGTTTGGGTTGCCCCAAAAACTTAACCAATAGTGAAGAATTTTCCGCCCGGCTTTTAGCCAGCGGGCACGAACTCGTCTTCTCTCCCGAGGAAGCCGATACCGTTATTATTAACACCTGCGGCTTTATTTCCTCCGCCGTCAAAGAAGGCACTGCCGAAATACGCCGCGCGCTGGAACTGAAAAAAGAGGGCAAAATCAAACGTGTGGCCGTTACCGGCTGTATGGTGGACCGCTACAAGGATAAAATGGCAAAGGATTTCCCAGAAGCGGACTTAGTCTTCTCCATTGCCGCGCAGGAACATATTGAGGATATTATCGGGCAGAACGGCTTGTTTTTGGAGTCCTTGGCAAACGCCCTGTATATTCCCGAGTACAAAATGAGTCTGACGGCCTCGCACACCGCCTATTTAAAAATTGCCGACGGATGCAACTACCGCTGTGCTTATTGCACAATTCCCTTTATCCGCGGGGCATATCGCTCCAAACCAATGGAGCAAGTGGTGCAGGAAGCACGCTTGATGACGCAAAACGGCGTAAAGGAAATTTCCCTTATCGCGCAGGACACCACGTCCTACGGGATTGACTTATATAAAAAACCGCAACTGACGGAACTGCTTAAAAAGTTGTTAAAAATCCGAGGGCTGGGACGGCTGCGCATTATGTATGCGTATCCCAATATGGTTACGCGCGAACTGGCGCAACTTATCGCCGGGGAAGAAAAGATTTTCCATTATGTGGATATTCCGTTGCAGCACATTGCAGACCCGGTGCTTAAAAATATGAAGCGCCAATGCGACGGCAAAAAAGTGCGCGCCACCTTGGATATGCTCAAAAAGGAAATCCCGGACGTTTCTCTGCGCACCAACTTTATTGTGGGGTTCCCGGAAGAAACGGAGCAGGACTTTGAAGAATTAAAGGACTTTGTACGCGAATACGAATTTGACAATATGGGCGTGTTTGAATACTTCCGCGAAAAAGGCACCGCCGCTTATGATATGAAGCAAATCCCGGCGAGTGTAAAGCACCGCCGCGCACGCGAACTGGAAGAAGTGCAAAGCCGCGTGATTGATAAAATCAACCAAAAACTTATCGGCACGGAACTGGAAGCCATCGCAGACGGCGCGGATTTTGGCCGCACCTATAAGGATGCGCCGGATATTGACGGACGGGTAACCTTTACCAAGCCCGTTACGCCCGGCTGTATTTTCAAAGGGCGCATTGTAGCCGCCACCGGTTACGACCGCGTACTAGAACCCCTGAAAATTATCAAAAAGTAAGGTAAACGCCCCGGGTTTTTCATTTGCCCGGGGCGTTTTTAATCCTTTGTCTTTTACAAATACGGTTTTATAACCTTATGTACGCGGTCCGCGACAATTTCGTACCCCGCGGCGTTGGGATGGATTTGGTCTGATTTGTATTTATTTTGGTGGAAGATACCATCTAAAATACCCGGCACAAAAGCGGAGCCCGTTTCCTTGGCAATCCGTTTATAAAGTTTAGTGTAACGCGCCATTTGGGAATATCCCCCCGTATCTACCAGTACGGCTATGGCGCCCGCTTGCTGCACGGCGTCCACAATTTGCCGGATAGATTTCTCCGTTTCGTCTAAACCTACCCCGCGCATAAAATCGTTTCCGCCAAATTCAATTAGCACCATATACGGGTTTTGTTCCAGCACCTTATCCAAGCGCACCGGGGCCGCCGTGCCCGTATCGCCGGACAAACCCAAATTCACCACCGGGCGACTAATCCTTTTGGCAAGCACACTGGGGTAGGAATTTTCCCGCCCGGCGCCGTATCCGGCCGTTAAACTATCGCCAAACGCCACCACGGTCAAACCGGGGTTATGCAGGTTTTTAATTTCCGCCTTTTTGGGACCAAAAGCCCAATACAAAAGGGCCACGCATAAAGCAATAAAAAGTATCTTTTTCATACCCTTATTATAACACAGCGCCGTACGCGCGTACAAAAAAAGGGTTGACTTTTTGTTACTTTATTATAGAATAAGAGTATGAGAATACCGCTGAGCAAAGACGAAGAAAAAAGTCTGTTAGACGCCGCGCAGAACGCGCGGGAAAATTCCTACTCGCCCTACTCCAAATTTAAAGTAGGTGCGGCCGTGCTTACGGAGGATAACCATATCTTCGCAGGCACCAATATTGAAAACGCTTCCTACGGGCTGACCGTGTGTGCTGAACGCAACGCGATATTCGCGGCCGTCAGCGCGGGCAAACGCCGTTTCCGCGCGCTGGCCCTTATCACACAAAAGTTGCCCGGGCTGACGTTTAACTCGCCTTGCGGTGCTTGCCGCCAGGTAATGAGCGAGTTTATGGCACCTGATACGCCCATATACATTGCCGTATTAAACGGAACCAAGCGCGTGGCCTACAAAAAGCAACTGCGCGACATTATGCCGTATCCGTTTGATAAATTTACGGAAAAATAATTCCGTTTTTTACATATTAGGGGAACCTTATGACCGAAGCCGTCTATAAAGGGCTTACTGCCCTTGTGCTGGAAAATGAAACCCTGCGCCTGACTTTTCTGCCCGGTTACGGGTTCAAACTGGCCAGTTTAATCAGCAAGAAAACAGGCCGGGAGTGGCTGTTCCAATCCAAGGAAGATACCTTGCGCATACCCGAATACGGCGCGCCGTTTTCCGCGTATGATTCCAGCGGCTTTGACGAAGTGTTCCCCTCTATTGACGCCTGCCCGTACCCGGACGGGGCTTACAAAGGCTTGCCCGTGCCGGACCACGGCGAAGTGTGGACGCTGCCTTGGGAAGGCGTCGCCTCGCCGGACGGAAAATCGGTAAAAGCGTTTACCAAAAGCCAGGTTTTCCCGTATATTTTTTCCCGCAGAACGACGTTAAACCAAAACGAAATCATCTTTGAATACGAGGTAGAAAACACCTCGTGCGAGGAATTTAAATTTATTTGGACGCCGCATTGTCTGCTGGCGTGTTCCCCCGCCACGCGCCTAATCGTGCCGGAAAATTTAACCCAAGTAATGACGGTGGAACACTCCACCCAGCATTTGGGCGTGTGGGGTTCACGCTATTCTTATCCTCTTACTACCGATGTACACGGGCAGCGGATAGACCTCGCCGCCACCGAACCCGCAAGTGCGGGCAACTGCGAAAAATTTTACTTTACCGCCCTTAATTTAGCCGGCTGGTGCGCCATTGAGCATACCGACACGGGCGAGGAACTCCGCTACGATTACGACGGTAAAAAAATACCTTATTTGGGCGTTTGGAAAACACAGGGCGGCTACCGCGGCGATTACAACATCGCCTTAGAACCGTGCACGGGCGAGTTTGACGATTTATACGTCGCCAACAAATTGCGCCGCACCGCCGTAATAGCGCCCAAAGACAAATTTGTTTGGAAATTAAAAATGACCGTGCTTTAACACAGGCGCCGTGGCGCCAAGGGGATAATTATGAATCAACTGGCTTTAAGAAGCAAATTCAACGAAGTCTTTAAAAAGGAAAAACTCTACTTTTTTGCTCCCGGGCGCGTTAATTTAATCGGCGAACATACCGACTATAACGGCGGGCACGTCTTCCCGTGCGCGCTCTCGTTCGGTACACATTGCGTATTTTGCAAACGCGACGACAAAAAAATCCGCCTTTACTCGCTCAACTTCCCCGAAAAAGGCATTATAGACGCAGATTTAAACAATATTTCCTACGATAAAAAACAGGACTGGGCCAACTATCCGCTGGGCGTTATTAAAACGCTCCAAAACCACGGTTATGACATTGACCAAGGCTTTGAACTGATGTTCTGGGGAGACATCCCCAACGGGGCGGGGCTGTCGTCCTCCGCTTCCATAGAACTGGCTACCGCCGTAGCGATGAATAAGGTGTTTAACCTCTATATTCCGCAGGTGGAACTGGTGAAATTCTGCCAAGAAGCCGAAAATAAATTCGTGGGGATGAACTGCGGCATTATGGACCAATTTGCTATTGGTATGGGCAAGGAGGGCTGCGCCATACTTTTGGACTGCAACACGCTCAATTACGAATACGCCCCGCTGGATTTAAAGGGCGTGTCTATCGTCATTATGAACACGAACAAACGCCGTGAACTGGCGGACTCCAAATACAACGAACGCCGCGGCGAGTGCGAACGCGCCTTAAAGGCCCTGCAAACCAAACTGCCCATTAAGTCCTTGGGCGATTTATCCATAGACGAATTTGAAAAAAATAAGGATTTAATCACCAACCCGACCGAACGCAAACGAGCCAAGCACGCCGTATATGAAAACCAGCGCACCTTGCAGGCGGTGGAACGCTTAAAGGCAGGCGATTTAAAGACCTTCGGCAAATTAATGAACGAGTCCCACATTTCCCTGCGCGACGATTACGAAGTTACCGGCAAGGAATTAGACACCTTGGCCGAGGCTGCCTGGCAGCAGCCGGGCGTCTTGGGCGCGCGGATGACGGGCGCGGGCTTTGGCGGGTGCGCGATTGCCTTGGTAAAGGACGAGGACGTAAAACATTTTATTGATAACGTGGGCAAAATCTACCACGACAAAACGGGCCTCAAAGCGGACTTTTATATTGCTTCCGTCGGCGGTCCGGCACGGCAGGAAGAAAAGATGTACTAAAAATTTTAGTCCGGGGCTAAATACCCCGGAAAGGTTAATTTTATTGGAGGACAATCTATGAAGAACATTTTAGTAATTGGCGGCGCAGGCTACATCGGCTCCCATATGGTGCGGATGCTCGCCAAACAGGGCTATAATCCGGTCGTATTTGATAATCTTTCCAAAGGGCACAGGGAAGCCGTAGCCAACTACCCCTTTGAACTGGGCGACTTGGGCGACAAAGCCCGCTTAACCGAAGTATTTAAAAAATACGGCATAGAGGCCGTAATGCACTTTGCCGCGTTTGCCGAAGTGGGCGAAAGCGTCAAGGAACCGTCCAAATATTACCACAACAACGTAGCCAAGGTGCTGGATTTACTGGACGCATTGGTGGAAAATCACATTAAATACTTTGTGTTTTCCTCCACGGCGGCCACCTTTGGCGAACCTATCCGCCCCAAAATTGACGAAACCCACCCGCAAAATCCCATTAACCCCTACGGCAACACCAAGTTAATGGTGGAAAAAATGCTTGCGGATTTTGACACCGCCTACGGCTTAAAGGCCACGGCCCTGCGCTACTTTAATGCAAGCGGCGCGGACGATTCGGGCGAAATAGGCGAATCGCACAATCCCGAAACGCACTTAATTCCCATTGTTCTGCAAGCCGCCGCGGGCAAACGCCCCTCTATTAAAATGTTCGGCACGGATTACCCCACGCCGGACGGAACCTGCGTGCGCGATTACGTCCACGTGAACGATTTGGCCCGCGCGCACATTTTGGCGCTTGAAAAAATGGTTAAAGACAACGTCAGCGAGCGCTTTAACCTAGGCAGCGGGAACGGTTTTTCTGTGGCTGAACTCGTCAAAGAAGCCAAACGCATTACGGGCATAGATTTTAAGGTGGAAAACGCCCCCCGCCGCGCAGGCGACCCGGCCGTGTTGGTGGCGGACAGCGCCAAGGCCGAAAAGGTGCTGGGCTGGAAACCGCAGTACAACTTGGCCCGCATTATTGAAACCGCCTGGAACTGGGAACAGCACCGCAAATACTAGGAGACTTTTATATATGGACATCAACTTACTGATTGACCAATTAGTTGCCTACGCGGTAAACGAAAAACTGCTCGCGCCGCGCGACCGCGCTTGGGCGGTAAACCAACTGTTGGCGCTTTTGCACTTGGACGAATACACCCCCAGCGGCTTTAAGGGTAAAACGCCTAAATTTCCGTGCGAAATTTTAAAAAACATTTGCGACTGGGCTGTTGAAAAGAACCTCATTTCGCCCGATACGGTTACAATGCGCGATTTGTTTGACACGAAATTAATGGGCGTGTTTGCGGGACTGCCCTCTGCGGTTACCGAAGAGTTCTTTACACTGCACAAAAAGAGCCCCAAATCCGCCACAGACAAGTTTTACCACGACGCCCGCGCGTTAGACTACATCCGCACCGAGCGCGTGGCTAAAAACCTGGCCTGGAAGACGCGCACCCCATACGGCACATTGGACATCACGATTAATATGTCCAAGCCCGAAAAGAGCCCGCAGGACATCGCCTCCGCCTTAAAAGCCAAGGCGTCCGCCTATCCGCCGTGCCTGCTGTGCAAGGAAAACGAGGGCTACGCGGGGCGGATTAATCACCCGGCGCGCCAAAACCTGCGCTTAATTGCACTGGACGTATTAAAGGACGGGGACCCGTGGTATTTGCAATACTCGCCGTATGTGTATTACAACGAGCATTGTATCTTCCTTTCCGGGCACCACGAACCGATGAAGATTTCCCAAACCACCTTTGCGCGCCTGCTTAATTTTGTGGACTTTTTACCGCATTATTTTATCGGCTCCAACGCGGATTTGCCTATCGTCGGCGGGTCCATTTTAACGCACGACCACTTTCAGGGTGGGCGATATACCTTTGCGATGGAAAAAGCCCCCCTGGAAAGGACTTTTAAACTGAAAAAATTTCCGCGCGTGAAGGCGGGCGTAGTCAAATGGCCGATGAGCGTTATCCGCCTGGTTGGAAGTAAGAAAGATTTAATAGAAGCAAGCGGATACATCCTTAAAAAATGGCGCGCTTACAGCGACGAAAAAGCCGACATTTTAGCGCACACCAACGATACGCCGCACAACACTATTACGCCCATAGCCAGGCGGCGCGGCAAAGCGTTTGAAATAGACCTCGTTCTGCGCAACAACCGAACATCCGCGCAGTTTCCGTTGGGGATTTTCCACCCCCACCAAGAGGTTTTGCACATCAAAAAGGAAAACATCGGCCTTATTGAGGTAATGGGGCTTGCGGTGCTGCCCGCGCGGCTGGCCAAGGAACTGGCCGACCTGGAACCGCTGCTTATCAAGCGTGATATATCCGCTATCCGAAAGAGCGAAACACTAAACAAGCACGCCGACTGGGCCGAAGAACTGCTTAAAAAATACACCTTTACTCCGCAAAACACGCAAACCATTTTGCACAGCGAAGTGGGAAAGGTGTTTGCCAAGGTGCTGGAATACGCGGGCGTATTTAAACGTACGCCCGAAGGCCAAGCGGCCTTTGACAGGTTTATCAAAAAGTTATAAACACAACGCCCCGGGTTTTTTATTGCCCGGGGCGGTTTTAATTAGTTAGACGGTTTGTTGGTTATCATATCGCACGATTCGGAACCGCAAACACTTTTGCAAAGCCTTTTTCCAAAATCGGTTTTTCCCATACAGATTTGCCGGTAAGTTCCATCTGCTGCATCAATTAAATCAATCATATAGTCAGCCGAATCCTCTTTGCAGGGTTTAGGCATTACAATAAACCCTACCCAAGTAGGGTCATAGCAAAAATTCTTGCTGGAAGCGCCACCCGCGCCACCCACACCCCCCGTGGAGGAATAGGTTAAGCCTGTATCTTCGTACAAGGCTTCGGTATCGCCCTCATTTCCGCTTAACTTCATTAATTGGTTATTTTCTCTAATTTTTTTGAGCATAATGTTTACTTCCGTTAAGCGGCTTTTGGCTACGGCTAATTCATATTTTGGCAGTGCCACCGCCGCCAAAATGCCAATAATGAGCACAACTACTAATAGTTCAATAAGTGTAAAACCTGCACTCATTGAGGCAATATTAACCGTGAGGACACTTGTTGTTAAGCCGTCATCCCGTAGTGTTTTTATACGGGATCTGGTGTTGTTGTTGTCATCCCAGGCGTGGACCTGGGATCCAGTCTGTTCATTAGAAAAACCCCTCATTTTATTTCTGGATTCCAGGTTCCCGCTCGTATGCGGTCCCTGGAATGACAAAAAAGCCAATAAAACATTACTAAACCCTTTCATTTTTTCTCCTTTTAAGGCCTTTATATTTGAGCAAAACGGCCTTTTATACGCACTTTTATACAGCAGATACATCCAGGTATATCCACCGCAATTTATCAAAATTTTAGCAAAAAAAAAAAACGATAACAACCCCTTTATAAACAACTGCTCAACAACAACAAAAAAACCAAAAAGTAGATCCTGAAAACCCTAGCGGGCCGCCAGTTCAGGATGACCTCCTTTTTTAGAAAGGCGTCATTCCCGAAAGTCATAGTCGGGAATCTGTCGTTTTTCTCTTTTGATAACAACGGATCCCCGACTAAAACCCTCGGGGATGACAACCACAGCAACAACAGATCCCGTGATAAAAACTCTACGGGATGATGGCTCCCTACGCGCCGCACCTTGCAGGCCGCACCCTGCGGGCCGCAGATTTTCCGCACTCATTTAATTTATTGTGCAACACCCTTTTTTAATAGGCCATAAGGCAATTTTTTAAACCCCACCTCGCAGGAAATTTCGCTTGACTTTTTACACAGAAATTTTATAGAACAAAGTATAGAACAATAAAATAAGTAAAAGGAACGCTTATGAAAGCCTTGCATCCTAAACAAATGGAACTGTTGGAAATTTTAAAGAGTAATATTTCGGACCCGCTGACAATGGAAGAATTGGCTGACCGCTTAAACGTAAGCGGCAAAAGCGTGGTCTTTCATCACATTAAACAGTTGGAAAAAAAGGGCTTTTTAAAGCGCAATCCCGCCAACCCGCGCGACTATATTATTTTAAAGGACCCGGAGCGCAACGTCATTTATCTAAATATGTACGGTATGGCAAAATGCGGCCCCGAGGGCACCCTTTTGGACGGCACCCCCACGCGTATTGTGCCCGTGGACCCAAGTATGATTTATTTCCCTGCCTGTAAGGGCTTTATGGTGGAAGCCAAGGGCGACTCTATGGAGAACCTTATTTCCCCGCACGATTGGCTGATTGTGGAGCAAAACCACCAGCCAAAAAACAAAGATGTAGTGGTTTGCGTGAACAATGGCGAAGTGATGGTAAAGCGTTTTACGCAAGACGGCGAGAACGTCATTTTGCAATCGGAAAACCCACGCTATAACCCCATTGTAGCCGATAAAACGGCCTTCCGCGTGGAAGGTATCGTGCGCAGTATTATTAAACGCAACGTAAGTTGCTAACCTCCTGCTGTCTCGGGTGCCGAAACCCGGGGCAATTAGTCGTAACCTCACCCCCCGCGTTTGCTGGCGCGGGGGCTTTTTACGGGCATAAAACCCCGAAAGCACGCCTAGTGTAGCCCAGTAAGATATGCCCCAAACTCAAAAACAGCCCAACACCAGCCGCGCCGCGTCCAGCCAAATGTGCACAAAAAACCCCGCCCTAGTAAGGGGCGGGGTTTTTAAAAAAACAGTTGTTATTTGACGATTAACAGCGAGCGTCCGTCTTTTTCTTGCGAGTACGGGTCCAAGGTGTTTTGACCGTCCACCACATACAAGAATTTATAAGTGCCGGGCGCAATGGAAAGGGTGGTTTCCCAATACCCGTTGCGTTTTTTAAGCGCTTGGGGCTTAGCCATTGTAAAACCGCTCACAATCGCCACTTTTTTGCCTTCACCATACCAGCGGAAGGTTACGCGGCGGTATTTGCCACCATTAGAAGAAGCAATAATTACGCTCTTTTTGGCCTCTTGCTTCACTTCGGGGGCCGGTTCAACTTTGGCGGGCTCTTCGGCCTTCTTTTCCTCTTGCTCAATCACGGCCGTAACCGGGATTTCCACCGGGGCCGCCGCCGGAGCATTATCCTCTACGGGTTTATTTTCTTCCACTAGCACAGGCTCGCTGGCTTGCGGGAGTTCAGACGTTTGCACCGTTTCGGCCTGTTCGGCACGTGGGGCATTGGCCGGCGCATCAAATACGCGCCCGGAAAAGTGTTTATAGATAAAATAACCGAAAACACACAGGAAGATAATGTCTATAATAATCAGAAACAGCCACAAATCTTTATTTCCGGCAGGTTTTACGTCCAAATCTAAATTTTCGTTTTCCATAATAGTTCCTGATTAAAAAAGCGGGCGAAGGGAATCGAACCCTCGTCTAAAGCTTGGGAAGCTTCCATTCTACCATTGAACCACGCCCGCATAGCGGAGTCCGCACATTTATTTTAGCAAATTTTAGGCGGATGTACACAACTATTTAATATGCTGTGCCCGTAAATCCAGTGTCTTGATAAACGCCAGGGCCTCTTGGCGGTTTGTTACTTTTCCTTCCACCTGCGCCACGGAAACGGCTTCCAAAATCTCGCCGATTTTAGGGCTGGGCGGCAGGGATAATTCGTCCATTACGTCGCGCCCGGTAATCAGCCGCGTAGGCTGAACCTTTTTGGGTTGGTCAAAATACTTATGCAGTAATAACGTAAGCACCTGCATATGGCGCAAGGTTTTGCCCACATTGGCCGTCTGCTGCGCGCGGGCAATACTCATCAGCCGCTCGCCGCTCTTGGGCATAATGCGCTTTAACTGCGCGTCCGTAACGTAACTGGTGTAATCGGCCCAGCACAGCAAAAGCATCGGCACGCCGGCCTCGCCCAAATCGCGGAAGAAGTGATAGGCGCCCTTGTCGGTTATTACGTCGTTGCTGGCAAGATTGGACGGGCGCAAATGCTCGCCAATCATCGCGCAAATCAAGCGGATATCGGCCCGGCTGTAATGCAAGCGCTCCAACACCACCTTCGCCATTTTTGCCCCCCGTTCCTCGTGATAGAAAAAGCGCAACCGGTCCCCCACCTTTTTGGCGGTGGCGGGTTTGGCGATATCGTGCAAAAGGGCCGTCATTTTATAAAGGGCCTTATGTTGGGCAAGCGGGGCCAGTTTGGCCGCATATTTGGGGAACGCCTTTTGCAAGTGGTCCAGCAAATATTCCATCCGCTTAAAAACGTCCAGCGTATGCTTTAATACGCCGCCCTTGCCGTAATAGACTTCGGCGCACTCTCTTTGGGCTTCCAATTCGGGGAACAAGGCGGTCAGCAGGCCACACTCATCCATTAAAAGCAAATTTTCATACGCCTTAGACGTGGCAAACAGCCGCTCCAACTCCTCGCGCACACGTTCACCAGCCGACTGAACAATAAGAGCGCGGTCCTTTTTGATTTGCGCCAAGGTGCGGGGAGAAATGGAAAAGCCCAACTCCGCAGACGAGCGGAACGCGCGGAGCATACGAAGCGGGTCCTCTTTAAATACGCGCGGATTGTTTTCGTCAATGACCCTATCCGCCACCGCCTGCAAGCCGCCGCTTACATCTACAATATTTTTGCGTTGCAGACGTTTTAAAATCACGCGGGCGGTGCCGTCTTTATGCGGCGTAATTTCTATTTGCGGCAGCGCGGACACGGGATACGCCAGCGCATTAAAGGAAAAATCACGGCGAAGCAGGTCCGCCTTTAAATCTTTGCCTTGGTAGGCGGTTAAATCTATTTGGATTTTGTCTTTGTGCGTTACCAAACGCCACACGCCAAACTCGGGGTCCATTTCAAACGAGGCTGCCTTCAAACGGCGAGCCAATTCCAACGCCGCCGGCTTTACATCTTCGGGCGGCAGGGTAATGTCCAGGTCGGAGGATTGGCGTTTTAGCAAACTGCTACGCACAATTCCCCCCACATAATGCGCCTGGGGAATTACCTCGTTTAAAATACGGGCCAAATCAAGCAAGGGGTTCCTCCGTGTTGGCTCCGCCACGCGCGGCCAATTTTGCAACGGCATCCTTGCGCAGTTCGCGTTTTAACACCTTGCGCAGGGCGTTTTTGGGTAGCGCTTCCACAAATTCAAAATCGCGCGGGCGTTTATAGTTATCCAAATGCGTTTTTAAGAATTTTCTAAATTCTGCGTCTGAAAGTTCCGCGCCTTCTTTTTTAACCACATACACCTTTACAAATTCGCCGCCGCGGCCGTCCGGCACGCCGATTACGGCGCACTCTTCCACCGCCGGATGCTCGCAAATGACGGCTTCCACCTGGGCCGAAAACACTTTTAGGCCCTTGATGATAATCATATCCTTCTTGCGGTCTTTAATAAAAATAAAACCGTCGTCGTCCACCGTTACAATATCGCCGGTCTTAAACCAGCCGTCCTCGGTAAACGCATCGTGCGTGGCTTTTTCATTGCCCCAATACCCGCGGAACACGTTGGGCCCCTTTACGCACAGTTCGCCCTCGGCATTACGCGGCACTTCTTTGCCGTCGTCGTCCAGTACCAAGGTGCTGACCGCCGGGATAGCCGGGCCCACGGATTTAATTTTTTGCAATTCTTCCGTGTTCACGCTGACGACAGGGCTCGTTTCGGTAAGGCCATAGCCTTCCAGTATCGGCACGCCGATTTTTTCTTCAAATCTGTCCTTAATTTCCTGCGTTAAGGGCGCCGCGCCGGATACGCCAAAGCGCACATTTTTAAACGGCCAGAAGCGCAGATAAAGGCGTTTTAGCCCCTTGGCTTCCTTGGAAAGCACCGCGTAAATCTGCGGGACCGCCAAAATAAGGGTTACCTTTTCCGTGCCCATTGCTCCCAACCATTTGCTGGCGGGCATTACATTGGCCACGATAACTACTTTCAAGTTAAGATACAACGGGATAACTACGCAAGTGGTCCACGCAAAGGAGTGGAACATCGGCAGCAAGCACAGGAAGCAGTCGTTATCGTTAATTTTAAAAATCTGCGCGCACGAAATGACGTTAGAGGCCAAGTTGCCGTGCGTAAGCATAGCGCCCTTGGGCAGGCCCGTAGTGCCGGAAGTATAGAGAATAAAGGCCAAGTCTTCTAATCCCGCTTGGGGAGCGGCGGTTTCGTCGTGGAAGGTGGATTTATTAATTTCTTCCCAGAATTTTTGCACAACCGGGCACTCCGCCGCGGAGGACGGAATTTCATCGGTCGTAAAAATATATTTTACGGTGGGCAAATTGGGCAGGCATTTTACATAATGGCGGATAAATTCGGCCTGCGTTACCACCGCAGAGGCCCCCGCGTTATTTAAAATGTATTCAATTTCCTCGGGTTTGGTAACCATAAAGTTCATCGGAATACACACTGCGCCCAACTTGTAGAGCCCAAAGTTGGCTACTACCGTATCAATAGAGTTGCGGTGCGCCACCGCCACACGGTCGCCCTTGCGGATACCGTGTTCAAAGAACATATCGGCCGCGCGGTCCACCTGCATTAAAAGTTCGTGATAGGAAACCTTTTTGCCGGTACCCGCTTCCACCAGGGCAATTTTGTCCGGAAAGCGGAAAGCACTATCGGCTAAGGCAGTATATAAGTCTTTACGGCGAATCATAAGCACCTCTTATATAAAAATATCCCTTTTCTAAATTTTAGTAAAAATTAAGCCTGGCGGGGGTCCAAAATATCCCTAAAAGCGTCCCCTAACAGGTTCCAGCCCAATACAAACATAAAAATCGCACCGCCCGGCGCCACCACCGTGTACCAATAGGCAAACGGGTGGCCGGGAGTGCCGAGCACCCAGTTGCGCGCCATAGCGATTAACTGCCCCCAATCCGCCGTACCCGGTTGCGCCCCTAATCCCAAAAAGGAAAGGGAAGCCGCCGTCAATACCACATAGCCGATATCCAAACTGGCTACTACCACAGACGGATAAATGGAGTTAGGCAAAATATGCCGCAAGAGCACCCGCGGCCCACGCGCGCCCAAGGTGCGGGCGGCGGTTACATAGTCGCGTTGTTTGACGGACAAAATATCCCCGCGCACGAGGCGCGCATAAGACGGCCACGCTACGGCGGTAAGGGCTATCATCATATTTTTGATATCGGGCCCCAGCATAGCGGCAATTACCATAGCCAGCACCAGCGAAGGCACCGCAAACACCACATCTGTCAGACGCATTAAAATTTCGTCCAATTTTCCGCCGAAATACGCCGCGGCTCCCCCCACAAAAAGACCGATTAAAAAGGCAAAAAAGGTTACGGTCAGCCCGATTTTAAACGCAAGCCGCGTTCCCCACACTACGCCATAATACAGGTCGTACTGCTGTTCCGTAGTGCCGAACCAGTTTTGCGCGGAGGGCGGCTGGGGCGCAATTTGGTAACTCTTTTGCGGCAGTTGGTAAGGGTTATTTGGGTTTTGCACCGGGGCCAGCCACGGGGCAAATAAGGCCACCAGCAAAAAGAAAACCACAATCACCAGCCCCAAGAGTGAGGTTTTATTGGTATAAATACGTTTTAAAAGGCGCTCACTAATCATATTAATCCAAGCGGATACGCGGGTCCACCGCGGTATATAAAATATCCGAAAGTAAATTTCCCAACACAAACAGCACCGCCACCATTAAGGAAAACCCCAATATGCCCGCAATATCCAACTGCTGCGCGGCAATCACGCCAAAGCGGCCAATGCCGGGATAATCAAAAATCGTTTCCACAATTACAGTACCGCCCAAAAGGCGGATGAACTGGATACTCGCCAAGGTAATCACGGGGATAATGGCGTTCTTTCCGGCGTGCTTATAGACTATTTGCCATTTGGTAAGGCCTTTGGCGCGGGCGGTGCGGACATAGTCTTTATTCAACTCTTCCAGCATACTGGACCGCATTACGCGCACCATTAAGGCAAACGAACCGATACACAGCGTAACCGCCGGCAAAACCAAGTGGGATAGTGCGTCCCAAAACACGCGCAAATTGCCGTTTAACAAGGAATCCACCAGCAAAAAGCCCGTATAGATTTTAAACATTGGGCTATGGATAATCACATCCGTCTGCACGGAATACCCGCCGGGCGCAAACCAACCCAACTGCCCGTAAAATACCATTAGTAAGATAAGCCCCAGTACAAATATCGGCAGTGAAAATCCCCCCACCGATATCAGGCGCGCAACTACATCCTTCCACTCGTCCTTGTGTATAGCCGAGCCGCACCCGAACCATACGCCGAAGAAGACCACAAAAATAATGGTAACAAACGCCAGTTGTATGGTGGCGGGCAGGTATTCCTTGATAGCCTTGGCTACGGGCATATTGGCGCTGGGGCTGTACCCCAAATCGCCGTGCGCCACATTTTTGAGCCACCGGCCGTACTGTTTAAATACGTTATCGCGCAAACCATATTCACGGATGACCTCTTCCAGCGCGCCCATTTGGCGCGGGTCCTTTACGTACAAAGAGGCACGCATTTCGGGGCTTAACCGCTGGGTTAAAAAGAACAGCAGGAAAGTTACCCCCAATACCACTAGGGGCAACAGCAAAAGCCGCCGAAAAATGTAATTTACCATAACTTATCCTTTATTTCTTATACGCCAGCACCGCGGAAAGGGCAATTTCAGCCGCAGCAAAAAATTCTTTTAAGAGCAAACTTTCCTTTACCGTGTGGCAGTCGCGGCACCCTACGCCCAAATTCGGCAAGGTAAAGCCTTTGCCGCTTAAAATATTCGCATCGCACCCGCCGCCGGACGCCACCGGGCTGATTTTTACGCCTTGGGCTTTGCCCGCCGCCAATATAGCCTTAACCATTGGGTGATTTTTGGGCACGTTGACGGCCGGATAGCGCGGCGTAACGGTAAACGTCAAAACGGGTTTATGCACTTTGCCGTTAATTTTTTTGGTATAGCGTTTGACGGCTTTTTCAAAGCAGGCCTTCATATGCGCGGTCTGTTTGTCCAGTTTGGCGTTCTGCAAACTGCGCGCTTCACCCTTCAAATAAATATCTTCGGTTACCGCATTAGTCAAATTACCGCCCTTGATAATGCCAAAGTTGGCTACCGTTTCTTTATCAATGCGGCCTAATTTCATAATAGACAAGGCATAGGCGGCCACCTCAATGGCGGAAATACCCTTTTCGGGGCATACGCCCGCGTGCGCGCCAAGGCCTTTTATTTTTACTTCAATCGTATTGACCGCAGGGCCCTGAATTAACAGTTCGTTTAATTCCTCATTATCCAAAATGATGCCCTCGCGGCCTTTGATTTTTTTAACGTCTAAATTTTTGGCTCCCGCCATACCGTTTTCTTCGGTCAATGTAAAAACGGCTTCCACGGGCGGGTGGGGCAATTTTTGCTCCTGCAAGGTTTTTAAAATTTCCAAAATAATCGCAATGCCCGCTTTATCGTCCGCGCCTAAAACGGTGGTTCCGTCCGAGGTGATTTTATCCTTCTTCACCACGGGTTTAACGCCCTTGCCGGGCACCACCGTATCCATATGCGAACTAAGTACAATGGACGCGCTTTTAATCGTGCCGGGCAAAAGGCCGATTACGTTGCCTTGCGCGGTGGTGTTGTATTTTTTCCCGGCGTTATCCACCTGCACCTTACAGCCGAGTTCCTTTAATTTGGCGGCTAAAAATTGTTGGATGTCCTTTTCAAAAAAGGATTCGCTGTCAATCCGGGCAAGTTCTACAAAGGTTTCTACCAAACGTTTTTGGTTAATCGTCATAAGGGCTCCTATACGGCTGCTGAACTTTTTTTATCTTTAAACGGCAATACCCCGCACGCACACGCGTGGCGCGGAAAAACTTCCTTTAACGTGTTTTCCCCGCTCTTACATTGCTCCGAGGCGTAGCGGCAGCGCGGCGCAAACGGGCACGCCCACGCGGACCGCTCCGGGTGTTCCTCAAATGGCACAAAGGGCTTTTTAGCCACCGTGGCCGACGGCACCGCCGAAAGCAAGGCTTCCGTATATGGGTGCTGGGGGTTGGTAAACAACGCTTCCGCCGGGGCTCTTTCCACAATGCGCCCCTTGTACATTACGGCAATGTCGTCGCACAGAAAGCGCGCCACGGCAAAATCGTGCGTTACAAAGAGCATAGAAAGGCGGCGGGATTTTTTAATTTCTTTAAGTAAATTTAAAATTTGCGCCTGAACGGATACGTCCAAGGCGGAGACGGGCTCATCGGCTATTAAAATTTTGAGGTCTAACGCCAAGGCGCGCGCGATATTAATGCGCTGGCGCTGGCCGCCGGAAAATTCGTGCGGGTAGCGCTCCAACTGGCTTTCGGACAGGCCGACGGCCTTTAACAGTTCGCTTAAAAAGGCCTTCCGCTCTTCGCGGTCCTTTTTCAGACAGTGAATATCCAGCGGTTCGCTTAACAGTTGGCGCACGTTCATACGCGGGTCCAAACTGGAATACGGGTCCTGATACACCACCTGCATTACGCGGCGGAGTTTTTTAAATTCGCTCTTGGAAATTGTGGCTACATTTTTGCCATTAGCAAACACGGTACCCGCGGTAGGCTTTTCAATGCCCAGTAACACCTTGCAAAGCGTGCTTTTCCCGCAGCCCGATTCCCCCACCAGCCCTAAAACGTGGTCTTCTTCCAGCGTCAGGCTGACGTCGTGCAGAACCGTTTTTTCTACATTTTTACCGATAAAGCGGCGGCGGGTGTAGGTTTTAAATAAATGTTCTATCACAACAGGCGCGGTCATTTGTCCTCCAACAGCCAGCAACGCACTTGGCGGCCGTTTTTATTAAAAAGCGGCGGACAAGTTTGGCGGCATTTTTCAAACGCGTGCGGACAGCGCGGTGCAAACGGACACCCGGTAATTTTTTCACCCGGTACGGGCGGATGCCCCTTGATAACGGGTAAAACATCCTCTTTATTATGCACGGACGCCAAGGATTTTAACAAACCTTGCGTATAAGGGTGGAGCGGGTTTTTAAAGAGTTCCGCCGCCGGAGCATACTCCATACACTCCCCGGCATACAAAACAAGCACGTCGTCGGCAATGCCCGCCACCACCGCCAAATTGTGCGTGATAAACACGGCGGACATCCCGCTTTCCTTCTGTAAATCTTTGATTAATTTTAAAATCTGGGCCTGAATCGTAACGTCCAGCGCAGTCGTCGGTTCGTCGGCAATCAGCACATCCGGCGATAAAGCAAGCGCTATGGCAATCATTACGCGCTGGCACATCCCGCCCGAAAACTGGAACGGGTATTCGGAAAGCCGTTTTTCCGGCTCGGCAATGCCCACCTTATGGAGTAACTGGGCGGCTTGCAAGCGGGCCTCTTTTTTGGATATTTTGCGGTGTGCCAAAATGGTTTCGGTCAGTTGTTCCCCCACCGTTAAAACAGGGTTTAAACTGGCGGCCGGGTCCTGAAAAATCATAGAAATTTTATTGCCACGGATTTGGCGCAATTCCTCGCGCGAGAGCGAAGCCAAATTTTTGCCCCGGTACAAAATTTCTCCGCCGCTGATATGCGCCGCCGGGGGAAGCAGTTGCAAAATGGAAAGGGCGTGCACGGTTTTTCCGCTGCCCGATTCCCCCACAACGCCAATCACTTTTCCCTTGGGCAAAACATACGAAAGCCCGCGCAGCACGGGAACGGTTTTACCGTCTGAGGAAAATTCCAACTGCAAATTGCGTACTTCCAATACGTTTTCGGCGGAGTCTGTCATCTTTATTATTATACTAATTTAACACGGGCGGATTAGGCTTCTATCCCGGTAAAGGCTTTTAAGGCGTAGCCGATTAAAAAACTGACCGCCGCCACGCCAAAACTCAAACAGGCCATTTCTATAAAGCGGTGTTTGAAACTTTCGCTCCGGGCCACCGCATAGTAAAACATAAACGCGGCAATCAGCAGCAGCGCCAGTAACAGCATTAACGTTAGCGCAATAAATACATTAGAAAAGCACGCAAACGGCGCAATCAGCATTACTACCGTAATCACATACGCTACCCCGGTGTAAAGCGCGGCCTTTAAGGGTTTTTTGCCCGAAGTTTTTTCGGTCTTAGACGATAAATATTCCGACGACGCCATAGACAACGCCGCCGCCACCCCGGTAATGGCGCCCGTCAGCGCAATTAATTTGGAATTGGAAAGCGCAAGCGTAAACCCGGCAAGAGCGCCGGTAAACTCTACCAGAGCATCGGACAAGCCCAAAATCACGGAACTCATATATTTCAGGCGGTCTTCGTCTAACAGCGCAATAAGTTCGTTTTCCATAGCGGGGCCTTCGTCCGCCAGTTGGGCGATTTTGGGGTAATTGGTAAACGCACGGTACGCGCCCGAAGCGTGGTGCGGGGCGGATTCCATTAATTTAATGGCAAACGTCAGCCCTAACACGCGCGCTAATAAAACATACAGCCAAATTTGAAAGCGAGAAGGCTTGGCATTTACGCCCGTTTCGTTTTTAATAAGTTCGTGGTGTTCCCACTCGGCTTGCGCAATTTTTTTAAGTACGGAGCGGTTATGTTCGTCCGTTTCCAGTTCCGCCAAACGGCGGTATATAAAATGCTCCGTAATTTCACTGCGGGAAAAAATTTCCAAGTCTTTTTTGTCTTGTTCTAGCATAAGGCCTTCTTGTAAGTAAAATAAAATCAGTCTGCGGCTTTGTCGGCGGCGGGCGCAACGGGAGCGGCCCCCTGCGGGGTAAGCGGCAATAAGTCCTTGCCGTAGGCAAAATCAAACACAACGCCGGCAATAAACTGCAACTGGTTAAAAAAATCTTTTTCGCTGATAAATTCGTCCGGTCCGTGGGTGGCGTTTTCGGCAAGCGGGTCCATATCCGGGCCCAGGCCGTAGGTAATCACGCCCAGTTTGCGCAAAAATTCGTTATCGCCCGAAGCGGGGCTCATACCGGGCACGGTAATGGAATCAGGCACCAGTTTTTTGGCAGTTTTTTCTATGGAAGCAAACAGCGGGTCCGTGCCGTCCATCGGCGTAGGAAAGGGCAGTTGCGGGCGCTCTATAATTTCCAGCGAAATAGGTTCGTCCGGCGTAAACAATTTGGTTAAATTTTCAAAAAATTCGTCCGGGTCCGAGCCGGGCAATAAGCGCACATTTAAAATAGCGGAAGCCTCGCCGCTGGTGGAACCCGTATCTTTACTGGCGGACAAAACGGTCGGGTTTAAGGTGTCCTTTAACTGCGTTCTAAAAAAGGGGTCTAACGCCATTACCTCGGCGGCGGACTGGCGGTTTTGCTGGGTGCCGGAGAGCAAAAAGCCGATAGTGGTTTGTGCATCCTCGTCCAAGAGCGGCTTAATGGCTTTAAAAAAGGTTCTGGCGGTAGGCGTTAATTTGGCGGGAGGGTTGTAGGCCGCAATTTTGGCAAGCGCCTGCGAGAGCAAATAAACCGCGTTATCGTTTACGGGCATAGACGAGTGCGCGCCCGTACCAAAGGCCGTAACCTTAATATCCATATACATTTTGGTAGAGGCTTCGGCAAAAACGATATCCTTCCCGTCCTTATTTTTGATAATGCCGCCCCCTTCGTTTAGCGCAAAGCCGGGGTTAATTTTATCCCAATGCGCCCCGCCCAGCCACAAAAGGCCCGTTTCGCTTCCGGCCTCTTCGCCAGACGTAGCCAAGAAAATCAAATCCCGCTCCGGCACAGCCTTTTGGTCTTTTAGCCAAGTAAAAAGTGCCAGATAGGCGGCGGTATAATTTTTGTCGTCGGTAGCGCCCAGCCCATAAATATTGCCGTTTTCCACAGTGGCTTTAAAGGGCGGGAAACTCCACCCCTCGGCGGCGGGGGCGGTGTCTAAATGCGAAATTAAAAGCAGCGGCTTTTTGGCCGGGTCTTTACCCTTAATACGGGCCATTAAATTGGCGCGGCCTTGGCGGGGAATAAAAATATCCCAGTCTATGCCGTGCTTATTAAATTCTTTATAAATGTAGCGCGCGGCGGACAGTTCGTCCGGCTCCGGCAGAGAGGTATCAATATTTAACAGGTTGATTAAATGGCGTTTGGCCTCGTCATTAAGCGGGGTCCAATCCGGCGTTTCCTGCGTGCGGCCGGATAAAGTGCAAAAAACGAGCAAAAGGCAGAGCAGAAGGCGCTTCATTTTTTATCCGGCACGGTAAATTCCAAGGGCGCCCCGGCGGTTACGCCGTGCTTGGCGGCGGTTTTGGAGGCCAGTTCCAACACATATTGGCCGTAGCCGAGCGAATAGGCCACCTCGTCATCGGGCGTATAGGTGTAGGAGTGCGGCACTTCGGGCTCCACGGAGTTTACTGTTTTGTCTGCGCCGATAAAAACAATATCCAAATCTATCAGCGTGTTCTTCATCCAAAAGGCTTGGTCCTCCTCTTGGTTGAAGACGAAGAGCATCCCCTTGTCCTCGGGCAAGTCCTTTACAAACATCAGACCCTTTTCCTGCTTTTGCGGAGTGTCGGCCACGAGGGCGTTTACCGCGAACCCGTCGGGCAGCGTAATGCGGACGGTTTGGTATTCACCGCACGCGGCAAGCAATAAAGAAGCAAGCAGAACAAAGAAGATTCTCATATATATAAGTTTAGCAAATTCCCATTTGTTTTTGTCGGCCGGGCAAAGGATTTTTTCCTTTTTTAATAACAGCAGATTCCGTAACCCTGCGGGGCACCAGTTCAGAATGACCCCTTATTTGATAACGACAGATCCCCGACAGAAACACTCGGGGATGACACTTGCTTTTGCTTGTTGTCAGTCCCGAAGGTAGCCGGCGCGGAGCGTTCGGGAATCTGTTGTTTGCCGTTGCCGTCATCCTGGGAAGTCGTAGTCCAGGATCTGTCGTTATAAAATAAGGATTAGATACTGGAACGCTCCGCGCCGGCAAACCTTCCAGTATGACCTTTTAAATAACTACCCAACAAACAACAGATTTCCGAACACTCCGCGCTACCAAACACTCGGGGATAACACTCTTTCTGGTTGTCATCCCGGGCGTGGACCCGGGATCCAGTCTGTTTATTAGAAAAACTCCTTATTTTATTTCTGGATTCCAGGTTCCCGCTTGTATGCGGGCCCTGGAATGACAATACAAAATAAACTTATGTATTTTTCCCCCACTAAAAAACCCCGCACTAGGCGGGGGTTTTTAATGGAATTAATTATGGATTAATTACCATCTGACGGACCGGCACAGGCTTTATTATCACCGTCGCTGCAACAAGAAGGCACCGGTGTATCAATACCACAGAAATCAGCACAAAGCGCTTGTCCGTTCTTATTGGTTCCGTTGCATTGGGTCAAAGGGCTCGCATAGAAGCGAACCAAATTATACTGGTAGTTCAAACCAGCATCATTGGATTTACCATTGGCTTCACGGGTGGCAGTCGCAAAACCCGTTTTATACGCATTTGCTGTGGACAAGGTTACACCAAAGCCATTACCCTTCGTACCCTTAGCAACATCGCCTTTGGTATAAAAAACGGCACCCGAAGCACCCGCGGGAGCAACGTCCAAACCGCTGTAATTTTTGGCATAAGCGTTAATCTGCAAGTATTTGCGCTGTTGCGCAGTAGCGATGTTAGAAAGCAGCGTTACGGCTTCCGTCATACGGGAGCGTTCCACCGCTTTGAAGTACTGCGGCATTG
>ERZ808240.718-NODE-718-length-42549-cov-41.929402_pt1 | contig 42549 bp, 68 predicted proteins | sample MGYA00521084_ERZ808240 | MGnify/ENA primary metagenome ERZ808240 (study PRJEB31516, sample SAMN03275571) | gut metagenome | biome: mammalia-associated habitat; material: feces | host: Papio cynocephalus | place: Kenya | collected 2012-08-06 ...
CATCAAGAAAGAAAGATGAAGACGATGAAGAGCCAGAAGATAACTGGTTTATGGCCTGAATTGCAAGTAGAAACTGGAATCAAGAGAAATTAGTTCTTGTAGAAAATTGTATTATTGGTTATATCCAATTTTTTTAGTTCATCAAGAAATAGTGATTCCGCAGAAAGATATCCAAGTATCTTTCTCTTTTTTTGATTGATTTTGTTGTTGATATCTATTGATTTATTTTTTGGTATTGTGTTTATGTCCGTTCCTTTTGGTACATAATAGCGTATCAGTCCATTACAGTTTTCATTGGATGCTCTGTCACAGGAGTGATATGGACGTCCGAAAAATACACTTGTTCGTTTTTCTTTGCATCCAGGTTTCTGCTCAATGTCTTTCCAACGTGCGAATTCATTTCCATTGTCAAATGTTATGGATTTAAATATTGTAGAAAATGCATCACCATAGAATGTATTGAGTTTATTGATGATCATATATACATTTTTGGATGATTTCGTCTTAATAGGGATCATATAGTAGAAACGTGTCTTTCGTTCAAGCAATGTTAAATAAGCCCCATTCTTACCATCTCGTGGACCTGTAACAAGGTCACCTTCCCAATGGCCGAATTCTTCCCTTGTTTCGACATGTTCTGGACGAAGCTCGATAGAGGTGCCTTTTTGTCTCTTTGGAATGTATTCTTTATAATTCTTTTTGCGCTTTAAGCGTACCATTCTAGGAAGATCGATTGGTTTGATGTCAACAAGTCCCATATGAACATATGTGTAGAAAGTTTTCGTACAAACGGTACACATACCGTTGGTTTGATCAGGATCATGGAGCTTAAGGTAATTGATGGTCTCGTCAATAGAAGCAAGCTTATTGTCCTTGATCGTAGAAACGACGATATCAAGGAATTCTTTGGCACGAGAAGCTTTAGAATTGTTGGAAGGAACATGTTTTTTGGAGCGCTTGTTGAAAGCAGCATCAGCGGAAAGAATACAATGTTCCTTCAAGTTAGTATCTCTAACAGTAATGGAAGCATCCTTGATAAGGGAATAGATGTTGGAGACGGAAGTGCCAACAGAAAGAGCAAGATCCTTGATAAAATCAGTTTTGCCAGTATTTCTTTTTTTGCCATTGCAAGAAGCATCAAAACGAGAAACTTGAGAAAGAATGAAAGAAATTTGATCAAAAGAAAGATGCTTAAATTTAGATTTGTGTGATAAAGTAATAGAGTTCATAGGAATTCCTTTCTAGTTTTGGGTAAAACAATGATACGATTTCTATGAACTTTTTTCTTTGTTTTCTTGGAATTTATAATTCCAGTTTAATTTTACAATGCGCGTAACTGGTTTATGGCTAAAGCTTTCTTGTTTAGTGATTCGCAAGTTGAAGCAATTTCAAAATCTTTAAGCTGAATCTTTAGGGGTATACTTTTACCCCTTCCAATAAAACCGCCTGAATTCATTTAGCACGTTGCAAGCCGTGGCAAAGGTTGAGCATTGGAAATAAAGCAATTTTCAAATCTTTTGAGCAAAAAAATGGAGGTATATATTATGAAAAAGTTGCGTATTTATGAAGTTGCATGGAATTCAAACGGTAATCAATTTAGTGATTACCAAACATTACAATTTGGATCTTTCAGCAGAAAAGGATCTAAGCAGAACCTTATAGACTGCTTGAATGAGCTTAATAAGCGTTATTCAAACGTTACAGAAAAAAATATTTTGTGGATTGAAAAATCCGAGTGATTTTCAAATCTTTTGTGTCAATTTTAGGAGGTATGGAATATGAAAACATATTTGTTAGCAGCTATTGAAGCCGGCATAGTTTCAAAGAATGAAACGGATCTATATAGTGAAGATGAATTTGTATTTTATCCAAATGTAAAAAATTTGTATGAATTAGGTTGTGCCGATGCTAAAAGCTGGATGGATCCAAACGATTATGTAAAAGCAATTCAAAACTATGAAGAAATGGAAGATAGTGGAGACACAATTTTTACAGATATGCGTTATGATTCTGCTTTTACAAGTTACGGTTTTATTTGCCACATATAAAAATCTAGCATTTTTCAAATCTTAGAATTCAGTTTCTGAGGGTATGGCCTCAGATCCTGTAATGCAGCCAATGACAGTCACAAGCCCGTAAATGCAGAGTGCAGGAAATCAAGTGATTTTCAAATCTTTCAGGTAAATTTCAGGAGGTATATCATGAACACATTTTCATTTACATATAGAAATATTAATTACTCAATCACATCAAATGGCAACAACACATTGACCGTTTCTGTAGGCAATCAAATCAACACTTTTAAAGTGAAGGAACATTACCAAGATTATACATATGCAATCAGAAAAACATTTGTAGGTTGTCAATCTATAGAAAATCTTTTACAGCATTTCAAAAATTGTGTTGAAGAAAATTTCTGTGTTGATTGTTGGTGTATCAATCCTTTAAACGCAATGCTGAAAATTAAGCAAGTTTCAAATCTTTGATTTCAATTTTTAAGGGTATATCTACCCTTTCCATAATGCTACCGTTGGCGGTCACAAGTCCGCATGTAAAAAGCAGAGTGTGGAATGTCATAAAGGAGCGTAGAAAGACTCCAAGGAGGATTAAAAATGGCATACTATGAAATTAATGAAGTGAGTGCGAAACGTGCTCACGAAATGATGAGCTTTAGAGATTATGTAGCAGGAAGTACAACTAATGAGTATCGTAAGCAAGTTGATGCAGCAAAGCAAGATCTTGACCGAGTACTTGAGTTATGTAAAACTCCTAAGCAAATGGAACATGCAGCAGATCTATTTGATAAGTATTGCAGAACATTAGCCTTTGCAATCAATGAAGATAATAGAATCGGTTGTATGTGCCCGTCCGTAATGATTGTTGGACCTGGTAATTTTCCAGGAAAGATGAAAGAAAAGCAGGTAGCCGCTTGGGAAGCAAACCGCAATAATTTCAAAAAAGCTGAGCATTATCTGGATCTTATGAGGGATGTTCATCGTCAAGGAATACAAAGCAATGATCCATGTGCAATTACTGCCTTAAAGGAAAAACTAGCAACTTTGAAATCTGTGCACGAAAAAATGAAGCGTATCAATGCTTATTACCGTAAAAATCATGCTTTTGAAAATTGTCCAGATCTTTCAGAAGAGCAAATAGTTAGCTTTTCAGAGCAAATGAGAAAGTGGAATTATAAACAGCCTTTCAGCTCATATTCATTGCAGAATAGCAATGCAAAAATCAAAGCCACAGAGAAACGTATAAAAGAATTAGAAGAAGCAAAAGCCAATGAGAATCAAGGAAAAGAATATGACGGTTTCTCATATGTTGAAAATGGTGATGCTATGCGTGTTCAATTTATCTTTGATGGAAAACCAGATGAAGAAACAAGAGCAATTCTCAAAAAATACGGTTTCAGATGGGCACCCTCTCAAAAAGCATGGCAAAGACAGCTCACCGCCAATGGAAAATATGCTGCAAAAAAAGTTATCGAAGAACTTACTCATTAAAAAGAAAATATACAGATAAGGAGATATTTTATCTTCTTATCTGAATTTTTAAGCAAATTTCAAATCTTTGTATTCAATTATAGAACGTATACCTGGAGGAGTTTATGTGTCAAAGAATTAAAACACGTGAAGAAATTGCTTCACAAGTGTATCTCAATCAAGCTGATATAAAAAAGCTACTAGATGTTTCTAGTTCTACTGCAAAGCGCATCTATACGTATGCAAAACAAATTGATGAAGAATCATTAAAATATATCATAGAGCCTTCAAAAGTTCGCATTGTATCAGTGTGCAAAGTTACAGGGTTAAATATTGCTTTATTGAGAAAGCAAGCTTTATCTATATGATAGAATTATTCAGTAAAATTCAAATCTTTCGTTTCAATGTTTAAACGTATATCAGGAGGATATTATGCAAAAGAAATTAGAAAACATGCTTTCACATATTTGCCTATTTATAGATAAATTGATTTTCTTTAGGGTAAATATTCTGTGGAAACACAATTACAGAAGAGAAAAAGTACAACTCTATCCAAGTGAAGAACTATGTGAAATGATTCGAGAAGCTGGAGGAGATATCCGTCATGATGTCGCATATCCAGGATATTACGACTGGGTTTTGTATGATGGAGATATCATTTGTTCGAAAATGGGTTGCATAGATTTCGAAGGTGATACAGATCTAATGGATAGCACAGATACAGATTTTCTAAAAAATGTTGATAAGTATTATGAAGCTTACAAATATTTTTCTTTAACGCTTTGGTTAGACAGAAAGTTGCACCCTATTGAGCTTGATCCTGAGTCTTTCAAATAATCATGCATGTGTTAAAATAAATCAAAGGAGAATTCACACATGCCAAAAAAGGAATCTATCAATCGCACCGCTTATAAAAATGAATATCAAAGAAAAACTGCAACTAAGTTCAATTTCATTTTTAGAAACGACAAGGATACTGAAGTAATTGAAAAAATCAAAAGCGTTCCTAATAAATCTGATTACATTCGCCAGCTAGTACTTAGAGATATTGCTGAAGAAAAAAACAAGTAAATTTGAAATCTTTGGGGTTAATTTTTAAAGGTATAAGGAGAAAATAATTATGAAAACATCTAATTGTATTGTTTGTAATCAACCAATATCAATATTTGGAGTCCACATTGATTGTAAAGATGGTTCAATTTGTACAAACTGTATAAAGAAAAATAAATACGTTCTTATTTCACAATATAATAAAAGTATAAATTTTGCTGATCTTGATTTAGAAACAATTTCAAAATATTCCGCTCGTAGAGAAGCTGAACTAAATGAAATAACAAATTTCAAAGCAGATTTAGAAGTCAGTTCTTATGCTAAAACATATGCTAAATTCAATGATAAAGAACAAAAAGCAATTTTCTTGACGACTTCCCCACTTTTCGGAAAGCCAACAAATAATGAGTGGGAAATTGTAAATTATAATCAGATTTGTAGAGTTGATGTTATTAGAGACAACAATATCGTTACAAGTAGTGACGGTGCAGGCAAGGCTTTGGCAGGAGGTTTATTATTTGGTGCTACTGGTGCTTTAATCGGAGGTGCATCAGCAAAGAAGACTTCTGTACATTCACTGAAAAATTTAAAAGTAAATATTACAGTTTCTGATTATCCTACACCACTTATCACAATTCCAATTGTAACAAGTGAAACAAGATCATTTGTTGATAACTATCTTTCAACGGCGGATAACATTGCTGCAAAATGTAATTTAATTATTCAAAAGAGCCAAGAAGAATCAAACCAAAAAGAAGAGTCTGCTTCGAGCATCAATATCAATGAATTAAAAGAATTAAAAGCTCTTATGGATGAAGGAATAATCACAGAAGAAGAGTTCACTGCTAAAAAGAAGAAAATATTAGGAATATAAAAACGATCAAATTAATTTTTTAAGGTATATCATGTTGACATGCATGATAAAATTTATATATAACGAAGGAGGTATTTTATGACGCTCAAAATCAGTAAAACTGCGAGAGATGCTATGAATTTTCCTCGTAGGTTATCAAAGCCAATATCATATACAACATATGAAAATGATGCTTTAACAGTAGCATGGCTAAATACTGGAAAACAAATTGAAAAAGCAATGAACGATTATGCAAAACAATGTAGAAAAGAAAAGTGCTTCTATAAGTGATAAAGAAAGTCAGCTATTAGTTCAGCAATATAAAGGTCCAATTCCTTCTGCTGATGAATTAGAAAAATACGAAAAGATATTACCTGGTGCTGCTGATAGAATTTTAAAAATGGCTGAAAAAAATGTTGATCAAGAAATCTATTCACGGCTGCAGCAGCAAAAGATTGAATCTCGTGATTCTTTTATAAGTATCTTTGCTACTTTCTTTACGACCGTTTTCTTAGTTGGAATTAGTGCTTATTTATTTTTGAATATGCAATCCGAATCTAAATTTATTGAATTTGCTAAATTTATTGGTGCAATCGGAACACTTGTTACAGGAATTTCTACTATTCTAAAAATATTCTTTGGAAAAGATAAAAGTTAATCTGAATTATTACAGAAAATAACCCGTCACAAATCGCGACGGATTATTTTTATTTTTCTTCATTTATGACGATGCCACCATGAATAATAATTCTTTTATCGTTTTCATCATCGAAATAAACTTCATTTTCAGAATTGGTAACATCAAATTTGCCTGTCCAGGATTTAATTTTGTTTCCATTATAATCGTAGACAGTAACAGTCCTATGCAAACCATTATTTATATTTGAATGAAATGATTTTAATGTTCTTTCACAACCAGCACATCCCGTAAGGATAGGTGTTAACATAATAATTGCAACAAAACCTATACGTTTAATTTTTCCTTTCACTTGTTCAGCATTCATATTTTTCTGTGTCTCTCTACTCTTTCTAAAATATCTATCACAAAATTCAATACCATTCCTATAAATTCAATCCACCATAGAATCCAAAAGAAAATATTATTTATCATTACTGCATTAGCAATGTTAGCAATCAATAGCATTATGATCATATATAGTTCTGCATCCTCTCGTAAATTTTTTCCATGATTCTGTACACTTGAGTTTTTGTATATCCAATCTTTTTTCCAGCTTCTTTATAAGTCCTACTTTTAAATACAGCTTCTAGTACGGTTTGTTCTTTTGAAGTTAGATATGTAATATTCAAATCATCAAATATTTTTTGCTGTTTCTTTTGATATTTGATATATGTTTTTTTATATTTATCAATATTTGTAATCATATCAGCAAGTTTTTGATCATGTGTCTTATAAGATGTAGAAGAATAATCACTCATGCTAACTGCTTTTACATCTGCAACTTTGGATCTTTCTTCTTTTGCTTTAGTGTCAAGATCAGATAGCTTTCTTGGAATGTTGACATAATAGTCAGCAAGCATTCCATTAATCACTTGCTTTTTATTCTTATCAATCATTGTATGATCCTCGCAACATAGTCAGTCTCTTTATGTTCCTTAACGTTATATTCTTCTATTTCAAGTTTGATTCTAAAGCCTGCTTTAGCTAACGCATATTGAAGTGCAGCAATGATATCTTCTTTTTCACACTTTTTGAATGCTTTTGAATCAATAAGAGTATTTCCATATTGAAGAATATTGCGAATCATCCAACCATTTGGATTGCTTAATATAGCTTTTCTTTTCTTTTCAGCTAATCCACTCCATCTATTCATGTTTCTCCACATGTCCAAAGATTATATAACCGTCTGCATCAGCATAGCTAGCCTTAACACCATGGCCATATTTTATTGAAGGAATTTCATGTTGCTTAATCAGTTCATTTAGATACCATTGTGCTTTTTTTAAATCTTCAATTCCATTTTTCTTTTTCCATCTGCATACATATTTCAGAATATTCGCAGTTGCAACTGCATCAAATCCATTCAAGTCTTCTGTAAATGCTTTGATAACATCTATTGTTTCCAATCCAGAACTAGACTTGTAGTGTTCTGGATGGTTTATCATATCTTTTTTATTCACTTCTATGTTCCTCATAAACTTTCTCATCATATTCTCCATCAATGAAACGCTTGATAGAATATATATGATCATCAAGAAGAGTCATTATAACGACTCTTCTTTCTGAACTAAACTGTTTTTCAAATACTGCAATTGTTTTAATGTTTTTCATATGCATTTAATTTTCAGCCAAGATTTCATGTATTTTTGGTTTGATATAATCTTCAAATATTTGAACAATTCGTAACACTTGTGCTGGATATTCATATATTGGAAGTTCAAAAACATCAAAAAAATATCCATCATAGTCTTCATACTCAAATTGCTTGACAAAAGTAGATGCTTCTGTTGGTGTGCCATCAAGCTCGATATTTTCAAAAATATCATCAAGCCTTTTTTTAGTTTCTAAGCCGTCATCTTCATCAGCTCCATAAAAATCATATGTATAATCTTTAGTTGTTTCATAATCAAATACATTTTGCGTTCCGTAGATTTTTTCTAATAAATACAGTTTTCCACATGTTGTCATAAATTCAAGGAAACTTTCGTTTTCAGCTGGGCAAAAGTAAGAATAAGCGTAGTTTCCACAATCAGAAGTAATCATCAATTCACAATCATCAAGATTGAAGTAAAATCTCGCCCATAGGCACGATCCATAGTCTTTATCACTTTTATCTTGCCTATATTCAATGCACAGTATATCTGGCTTAACTTTTACAACTTTCATTTTCATATGCCTCTAAAGTCCTAGCTCATCTAATGTGTATTTTTTATCGCTTACCATTCTCGTATATTCTTTCGTTATAACAAATCTATATAGTTTTATGGAATAATACTTAGCATCACAGTCTCTTATTTCTTTTGTCCTTAAATAAATTTCAATATATGCGTATTCATTCATCTGGCGCTTTATAATGCACTCAATTTTATCTCTAAAAGGCCCAATCACTGCACTCAAATATTTATTTTCTTCTTCATTAAGAATATGTCCTTTATATTCTTCAAAAAGCCACTTCACTTCTCTTCTGATGCAAGAATCGCAACCACCAGGGCTACACCTTCTATCACCATTCATATAAAATAAGGCGATAATACATTGAATTGGAGTACCCAACAATGTATCCCTTTGATTAACAATCTCATCCTTGTATTTTTCAATATTTAACATTTATTCATCTCCTAATTTTTCAAAAATGTAATCCACACTGTCTTTTATAATATCCTCAGCCTTGCTTACATTTTCATCAGTAACTTGGCTTGCAACCATCATCTTGTAACATGTCTCTTCTTTCGGAAGAATAGACAATACAGATAGCAGAAGTATGAATATAACTATATTTTTTTTGAGGATACACTTATTCTTTTCTAATTTTTCTACGATATTCTCTTCAAATTCATCAAAGCAAAGTAAGTATGATCCCACACTGTAAATTGAAATAATAAGCAATGATACGAAACATATCATTCTGATATTTTGCAAAACTTCTATTACGTAAAACCAAATAGGATTTATTATATAGTTCATTACTTTACACTCTCCGTAGGAATGCATCTATTTTCAAACTTCTTGTAAGCATCCAAATACCACTCTTCTTTGTCTCCATTGTATGTAAGCTCGTAATACATCCCATCGTGTAAGTCTGTACTCATTAAATACTTCCAGTTTTGAAGTGTCTTACACTTCCATACAATGTACGGTTCTCTATCAAAAAGATTAATATTTTTTTCTAAATGTTCTTCAATATATTTTCTAACAATTCTTAACGCAATCGAATCCATGTTCATATTGTTCTAATCTCCTTTGCTACTCAAGTAAGTCGTTAAAATCATCTTCACTCGCTTCCATTTTGTGACCGTGAGAAACCCAAGTCATTAATTTCGTTGATAAAGTAAGTAGATCAATGTCAAGTGTTTGAATAAACATTTCTTTTATTTTTTGGCTCTCGCATTCATCGTAGCAGTATTTTCTTTTTTGCAATGTTCTTTTAACTGCATTGAATGCAACTAAAACATCTTGAAGATCATAAGAAAAGCATTCATTTTTTCTGTTCATATTTTCCATTTTTAGGTATTTCGAGAATTTAACCGAATATATATTAAGTTAAATTCCGACATGTGCCATTTTCCTTTCTATATATGCATAAATATGCATGATTTCTATATTTTTGTATTTTGAGAACTTTACATAACTTGCCTTGTTAAATTCTCTGATATAATTTCCATAACTTGGAGGAAATTATGATTAAAACTTGTTATCACATTGACCGTGCAAATTCACTAAAAGAAGGAATGACTCTTAAACTTTCTAAAAATTCACTAGCTCAAGAATATAATTCAGAGGTATATCAAAAATTATTTCCTAACGGTGTGTCTTTACATGGTTCTGGTTTTTTAGGAAACTTGATTCCTAATGCAAATGTTAAATATCAATATGAAAGAACAAATTCTATATATTGCGAATTACATGCTGAATTCGTTCGAAGATCTTTATTTCCTCAGTATCCTCCAAGATATGAATGCTTCTTTGGTGTCTCAAAATTAGAAGAACTCAAATATTGGAGTAATAGTTTTGGAAATGATTTTCCAATTTTTGAAATTTTCTATGATGATTCAAATGCTTTTGAATTTGATGCAAAATATTTAAATGATGGTTTCACATGGAATTTAGAAACATCTGAATTTTTATCATTAAATAGTGCTTTTCAATATTGGAATAGTTTTAATGTTCTTCATAAAGAAAAGCCTGAACTATTAATACATTTACCTGTAAAAGTAGGAAAATGTATTGGTTTAACCGGTTCTACGATATAAATTCACAAAAATTTTTTCTAGTTCTTCTTTAGGAACATTTAAACAAATTTTATGTTTATATTTTTCTGAGATTAATTCTGGAACCATTGCTTGCTTTAAATCTTCCCATATTCCACCATCAACATTTTCTTTCACATCTTTAGATACAATTGCACCAATTGGAATATCACCTAATTTGATCATGTTATTACCTCCCACCATTCACACTCATTGATGCATCGAATATCACCAGGTCTAAACGTTCTCTTTGATGGAAGACTCCCTGCACTCAAGTAATACTTTTCTTTTATCTGGATGTGCTCAAACTCTAGATGTTTTCTTGCAAATATATCTCTACCTCTATGAAGTATTCCAAGAAGCTGAGTTCCATCTGCTAGAGTCACTTCTACCTTTTGCATCAAGTATTCTTCAACTTCGCTCTTTTTCATTCGTCCTCTATCTTGTACAGAACCAGCTTATTTCCTTTGTTTCTTTTTCTTGCAGTAGGTGTTGCGCTAAATTTAAGAGTTTGCTTTGTAAATCCTGTTGTCTTTGCAAGCTCGTCAATAGTTCCAACTCCTATAATGTCTTCACCTTTGTATGCTGCATACTCTACTTTTTTAATAGAATCTGTCAAAGCCATATTCAATCTTTCCCCTGATCTTCATTACTTCATCTTCTTCCAAACAAATGTATCTAGCTGTAATCATTGCATCGGAATGGCCAAGTACACGCATTACTTTGAAAATGTCGTGGCAATCATCATACAGCCATCTAGCAAACGATTTTCTAAGAGAGTATGCACCGACCATATATTCAATGCCTACCTCTTCAGCTAGCTTTTTTACAAACGTCCAAGCGGTTTGCCTGGACAGTGGTCTGTTCTTGCTTACAAGGTGTGCTCTAAACATGAATTCATCTGTCGTATATCCATACTTCTTAACATAGTCCTTTAGTAACTTGTAAATATTGTCTCGTAGTTCAAACTGCTGGACCTTGCCTGTTTTGTGTTCCTTTATCCGAAGCTGTCCTCCAGCAAAGTCTCTAGGTGTCATTTCAAGAATGGTGTTTGTTCGTGCACCAATGTTTACACCAAGCATCATGATCATATAGTCTCGTTCTGCTCGATACTCTGCATCAGTTCCTGGTTCTGCCTTCTGAAGCTTTACAAGCTGTGCACGCTGCATCTTTTCAAAGTCTTCTTTTTTGATGTAGAGCATCGTCTGCTTTCCAAGTTTATCGACTGTCTTTCGCTGATAATCATCGTTTGGATTGTCGTACCGTTTCGGCATTTTCTTAGGTACTACTTTGGTTTTAGATTTTCTCTTTTTGTAGTTTCCCGCCACTTCTAATCCTTTCTAGAACAACGATAATTGCCGTCCAGTGAGTCCTTTTGTACATTGAGTAGAATTCCATGCTTGAATCGTTTTTGCCACTGTTTCGCATGATTCTGAGCGGAATCCACACTCTTTACATCTTGCATAGACATAGTATTTTCCTTTAACTGGCCGAGTGTCCCAGTCAACGAACAAGTTGGCCTTGCAACCACATCTAGGGCATCTTTTCAATTCATCCATACTTATAGTCTCCCTTTCCACTTCAGAATATAAAACTTAATGACTTGGATCACGATCATTGCAACTAGCCAAATCGTGAATATCGTAATAAGCACAATAGCTGCAACAGCAAGCAAATAAAGAACGGTCATAAACACATTGATCCAGAAGTTTATCGTTGCTTCTAAATAGCCAAATATCCATTCAAACATCTTTATTGCCCTGTTCCCGTGCTTCCAAATCCGCCATGCCTTTGCTCTGTTGCATTGTCATTGTCTGCAATCAAATACTTTGTGAAGATTCCTTGCATGATCTTTTCTCCACCTTGCAATTCAATAACTTCATCTGTCATGTTGCGTAAGCATATTCCAACGTTTCCGTCATTTGATGGATTGCCATAGTAGTCTGAGTCAACAATTCCAGTGCAGTTGCTTAGAATGATTCCTCTTTTGCCAATCGAGCTACGAATATGCAACTGTAGCACTTCATCTGGAAGCATATAGGCTTTCACATCCGTCCACATGAAGGCAGCACTGTGTGGCAATATTGCTACGCTCGTTGGTAGAAAGAAATCGTACCCAGCGGAATTCTTTGTGCTCCGCTTTGGAAGTAATACACATTTCACTTTGTTTTGTCGCATATCATCGCGAACTAGTTCAAATCCTCTTTCACGCATTGTTCATCCTCCCATGTTTGCTTGCATTTCTTTCACCTTGGCCAAAAGCTCTTCATTTGGCTTTTCTGTAGGCTTTTGTTCAAAGCCTTTTTGAAAGTATGTAGGCTTTGAAATTTCAATCGGTTTGTAAGTTGGCTTTGACTTTGGAATAAATTCTGTATCATTCCAACGTTCACCATTGAGCCATGTATCTGGATTTGGAATGTATTGCGTAGTTCCTTCGTACTGTGCTTGTTTGAGCACTGTTCTACGCAATCCGTCCATGATCTCGTTGTACTTTTCCTCACTTGTACAAACTTTCAAAAACTTAGAGTGTGCATTTTTCTTGCACACTTTCTTTGGATAGGTGCTCCAAAAAGAAACAAACCAAGACTCAGATTGTTCTTTTTTGCGGTCATTCTGCATCGAATGACCATAAGTATTATTATTTGTTTCTTTGTTGCTTTGTTTATTTGTTCTATTGGGTTCAAGCACTGTATCACTGACTGTATCAAGCACTGTATCAACAGGTGTATCAGTCACTGTATCAATTCGTTGCTGGTACTTTTCGTAATTGAGTACAGTTATTTTTGTTGCCTTGTCGATGTAAGAAGTCTTGATCATGTTTTCTTTTTCAAAAATCTTCAACCACTTCCGTATCGTATTCAACGCAAGGCCAGTATCTTCTGATAACTTTCTAACGCTAGTAATAAGCGTACCTCTTGGTATTTCTTGTCCTTTGAAATAGCCAGTTTTCCAATTAGCTTTCAATAGAATCGTAATAAACAACCATCCAGCTGAGGATGAATCGTGGTACTTCCATTCAAGGATCCTTCGTGAAATCGTTATGAATCCTTTGTCTTGCTGCATGTGTCTCCTTTCTCTAATAAGGTAAATCGTCTTCTGTTATATCTAAATCAGATGGATTTACAGTGGACATTGAATTGTTTTCAAGTGCTTTCGGTTGTGCCAAAATAGATACTTGAGAAGCAATCACATCCGTGATGTAATGCCTTGTTCCTGATTTATCATCATAGCTTCTGGAATGCAGCCTTCCGTTTACAGAAATTAGCGTTCCTTTTTTTGCATATTGATAAAGAAAATCTGCTGATTGGTTCCAAACCTCAACTTGATGAAATTCAGCACGCTCATTTCCATCTTTATCTTTGCCAAGACTGTTAGCTAATGTGATAGTTGTCGTTGACTTCCCTGTGTTTGTTTTCTTGATCTCTACATTCTTAGTCAATCTGCCCACTAGCGCTACAATGTTTAAGTCTGCCATGTTTTCCTGCATCCTCCTTTCCCATTTCTAGCTGAATTTTCAGCAAGATTTCTATAAATTCCTCTTTGTCAACATACGCAACAGGATTGTTGCACTCGATTCTAAATTTTCCATTCAATCCATCGGAAATAAAAAATTGCGTGCTATTGCCTTGCTGCGTTACTGCTGACTTTGCTCTAAAGTTTTGCATTGCTACTTTCTCCCATAAATTCCAATCTATCTTCATTTTGTCTGCCCTCTTAGCCATGCGTTCTCAGATTCGAGTTGTATGACCTTTAATTGGCTTCTGTGAAGCATTTCAAACTGCTCTGCATTGATTCTCTCTAGCTTTGCAATCTGCTCTCTAAGCACCTTATTTCGTGCTTCTAGCGTCTCTCTACTCAGTCTCATTCTAAGTACCTCACTAAAGATGGATTTGCTTCAATTTCTTGTGGTGTTGGAGGACAGTTTTTATATGACTGCTGCATGACCGCTCCAATCAATGCATAGGCAAGAAACATTGCAAGAACAACTGTCAGTAACACTTCCGCGATAAGTGGGTTTAAATGCCTTCTAATGGCTTTCTCTGTTTTCATGTTGTCATTCCTCATTTATTTGTTAAAATATGAGTAGATGTTTTCTTATGGCGAAACACATCTCTCGTCAGCGTGTTGTACTCATCCGACACGCTGATTTTTTTATGCTTTCAAGCTCCATTTGCAACTGCTCCAACTTGCTTGTGAATCGTTGCAAGAGTTGTCTTTGTTACTCTGCATACGGACGTTATACGAACCTTTGTAGGCTCGATGATGAAACCATTTAAGTCTTTCTCATCTTCCTTCTTTGCATAGTCGTATATGCGTTTAGAAGTTGCGTATGAGACACCTAATAGCTTTTGAATATCAGCTTTGCTGAGATAGAACTGGTTAGCAATTTCTTCACGTGTCTTAACTCTTTGGCACATAAGTTGTTCTCTCCTTTCTTTTTTTTGCATCTGTACATTTACCATCTGCAAGGCTTGCATAAGGCCTGGCATCTTTTTTCATGCTTAGAAAGTGGAAGAATCCAAGCACGTGCTATTTTTGAACGAAAAATTTATTTGATTGGGCTTTTATATGTTTTTTATTTGGTCAAACAAATTAGTTTTCTATCAATGGTTTTCTATATAAACAATTTGCAATATTTTTCTTGAACATAAAAATTTTTATACATCTATATGATCCAGACTTATAGCAATCGTCTTTCGTGAGTAATGGTCGCAACGCTCGTTATTTTTTTAGTCATTGAGTTAAATTTGAATAGAGAATAACGAGAATGATAGCGTTTGTCTTTAATCAAGTCTTGCTTTTAATCGAATGTAGGTCGATAAGGAACAAGTTGATCCTTCCCATGCAAGCCTTGCAGATGGTAAATATTTTTTCACCCTAACTTGTATAATTGATTTGAAGGGAGGTAATAATATGAAGCATACAGATGAACAGTTATACCAACTCGCAATTGGTTTTGTTCTTCATCACGGGCGTGATTACAAACCAGGGAAATCAGAACAATTTAGTTTAGTTGATTTCATGATGAGTGTTGATCATGTGTATGAACAGTTAAAAGAAATTGAGAGATCAAATAATGAGTGATTCTTTCACAATATCTAATTGGCATTCGAGATAATTGCAAACGTCATTTGTTACTCTCATAACATCCCTGCCTGTCAAAGCAGGGTTGTTTTTTAGTTCCTGCATAATCATGTCAAACAGTTTTTTTTGTTCTTCACTCTTGTATAGATAGAATCTTGTATTTTTGTAGTTTTTATTAGTTCCAAAATAACCATCGTCTTCTACTATTAGTCGTCCCTGTTCCAATTTATTCATTCTGTTTTCTCCTTTTCCTTTCTAATCTCACACCAAGAGAGCTCGGCACAATGAATATCCATAGTTTCACATGTTCCGCGATGCCCAACGCAGAAAATTACAGTTATGGTTTTCCAGATAATCCAGAGTACAAAACCCTTTCGAAGGTAAGCAATAAACTATCAGAGGGGAAAATTTAATTGCTTTAATTGTTATAAAAATAAAAGAACATAAATTAATTGTTGTGCCGAGCTCTCTTGGTGTTGGAAGTTGCAATATTTTCAACCTATTTAGCAAAAAAAATATTTTCTTTTTCTTCAACGGATAAGTTAAGAACTTTATCAATGCTTTCTATTTCAGAATCCGTAAATTTGCGTAAATTATTTACTTTATACGACATTGATTGTCTCGATAAATTTATTTCTTTTGCTAATTTGTCGAAAGTATAATCTCTTTTTATCAATGCAATTTGAAATAGCTTTTTATTAGTCATTTTTTCTCCTTCTGAGGTTGATAATTTTTCAACCGTCTAAATAGTAAAATACGGTTGAAAGTTTGTCAACCATAAAATAAAATATTTTTACAAGAGGTAGTGCAAAATGAGTGATACTGTTGGAATGCAAATAAAGAAAAGAAGAAAAGAACTTTCTATTTCTCAATTGAAATTAGCTGAAATGTGCGGATATAAAACAAAAGGAAGTGTTTCTAGAATAGAAAAAGGAGAAACAGATTTAACACAAGATCAAGTAATATTGTTTGCTAAAGCATTAAAAACTTCACCTTCATATATCATGGGGTGGGTAGATGATCCAAACTATTCCATGAGTGAAAAGTCAAAAACAACACCTATGGCAATAAATATAGGTCAACAACTAACTAATCTTGAAAAGGAACACGGGTATTCAGAAGATTACGTGGCTAAAGAAGTAGACATATCTGTTGACTACTACCGCAACTTAAAAGACGGTGTAAATCATATCTTCGATACTGACCTTATGTTGAAATTCTCAAAATTTTATAAAAAGCGTTGGACTGACTTTTTCCCTCCTGGTATAAAAGCACTTCCACCTAATGACAATGTAGTTGCTTTGCAATATATGTCTGGTAGGTCAGATGAAGAAGTTTGCAAAGCACTTAATATATCTATAGATGAATACAATCTAATTCGGTTAGGTGAGAAGCAACTTGACTACGTCCTTCTGGAAAAATTTTCTTCCTTCTACAACATATCTTTCTCTACACTTTTAGGCACAAATCTAATGCAGTACGCAGACGATAAACAAAAGCGTTTGTCTGTGAAGATGCAAGCCTACTTAAACGATATTTTTGCCGCGCTCGATGGTGAAGAGTTCGATAAAGCTGATATGCAAGAGTTAATAGACTACATTCGTTTCATAGCGAAGAACAAGAAAGTAAAGCGGATGAAGGAAGGTAAGTAGGTAATGGCAAAATCTATACAGTTGTTTCATGGAAATATTTATAAATATGTTAACAATGATGGTGAAAGTAAAATAGCAATGTATCTTTGTGATACTAATTTAGGAAATAGAATATGCATGGTGCCATTAGAAAACCCTGATGGTCAATCTAATATTATCGTAATCGAAGGAATGGAAAAAGTTCTTTATCCTGAAAGCTATTTTGAAATTGAGAAAGCAAAAATTATATCAGTTTTAAGAATCAAAGGAAAAAATATGAAAGTGGATTACAAAACTTATTTGCAAATATCTGAAATTGTTATCCATAGTTTGCTGGCCAAAACAACAAATACATATCAAGCTTTGTCACATAAGAGATTTCAAAGTATAAAAAAAGAAAATTTTATTTTAACAGAGGATTATTATAAATATTTAACTTGGTTTGATTATAAAACAAAGCTTCAATTTCAACGAGAGTTAAAAGTTATGCCAGGGATTTTGCTCCATTCCGTTTATTGGGCAGAGTTAGGAAGAAACGTAGGATCAGAATTGGAAAAGTTACGACCAGTCTTAATATTCAAAAAGCTTTTATCAAAAAAATTTATAAACGACTCAAGCGTTATTGTGCTTCCTATTTCTTCTAAGTTTACATGTCAGCGATATAGTACAAATTATCCTGTAATAATAGATGGAAAAATAAACTACGTAAAGGTCAATGATATACAAAGAATTAGCATAAAAAGACTTGCTCAGCCTTACAGAGATTCAAAAGGTAAAGCAGTAATTATAAATGATGAGGATATAAAGCATATAAAAGATATAATTGTCGATTACTTTGTGAATGATTCTCTTTAAACGCAAGAAAGCACCGCAAAGAATACGGTGCTTTCTTGAAATCCTCCATCATTACCACCTAAAGTGGATTACCGAAGTTACAAACAGAGTTTAGCATATTAAAAAATACTTTACAAGTGTTCAAGGCTGAGAATTTAACATAACTCCATACTACGTATGAATGCAGATGTCAAGTAGCTTTAGGTTACTAACTTAATTAAATTTATAATTATACACTTTTTGGTTTCATAAAAAACGGACTAGCCGGACAAGTTCGGACAGGATTGGACGCATACGGAAGTAGCGGAAGCAATCGGAAGTGAACGGAAGTAAAAGAAAGGAGCAGATATGATTGGTTACGACAAAGAAAGAAAAACATATTTTGTGCAATATCAAGTAAAAGACCCTTTAACTGGTAAATGGAGTACAAAAAAGAAACGTGGTTTTAAATTAAAACGTGATGCAGCGCAATATGAGGCAAGCGTAAAAATAGAAAAAACAAATACAGCTCCAAAGATTACGTTCTTAGAAATGAATGGCCTTTATGAAAAATCATTTCAGATTTCTTCCGGACAATCTCAGCAAAGGCATACGCACTTCGAACGACGTTTTCCTTTAAAAGACAATGATATAAGAAAAATAACTCGATTACAGTTAGAAAACTGGCGTACAGAATTGATCAGTGATGAGACATACGCAACACGTACAAAAAACAAGACAATAGCATACGTCAAATCTGTGTTTAAATTTGCCTATGACGTATATGGTATTCCAAACATTGCACAATTCCTTAGATCAGCAAAATATACGGATAGCGAAATAATGAGTCAAGAGCGCCCAGTATGGACACCTGACCAATATAAAAAATTCATCGATTGTGTGGAGGTGCCTATATATAAAATATTTTTTGATTTTCTGTTTTGGACTGGATGCAGACGAGGTGAAGCCATGGCATTACAGAAAAGTGATGTTCATGGGAATCAAGCATTCATACATTATTCGATAAAACATTTCAAAAACGGGCTTAAACCAACTAAAACAAGAACATCTAGAACAATCGTATTAGATGATACTTTAGCTAAAGAGATAGAACCACTTATGAGCACAGAAGGTGCTTTCGTATTTGGAGGAGAGCGCTCTCTTTCCATTTCTGCAATCCAATCTCAATTTACAAAAGCAAAAAAGAAAGCAGGAATACAAGACAATGTAACAATCCATTGTCTACGGCATAGTCATGCAACATGGTTAATAAATAATGGTGTCAACATTGTTGCTGTATCTAAGAGACTTGGGCACGCTGATATAGAGACTACTTTGAAAACTTATGCACACCTGCTAAAAGACACAGATAGTAGCATGATGGAGTTTATAAATAAGTGCCACAAGCAATAAAAAAATACATTTTCGTTCCAATTTCGTTCCACAGAAAAATAAAACCGCATAAATATGCGGTTTTTTGATATACAGAGCGAGCGACGGGAATCGATTAATACGTTTTTTTATGTATTATAAAGTTTATTTTTTCGCATAAATATGCGATTTTTACATTTTAAGTTTTTTGCTTTTTTGTAAATTTCGTTCCAAAATCATGCCACAGAATATTATATGTTTAGTTTTTATACATCTGCTGATAGCGTTTAGCTTTTTCGTACTCTTCTATATGACGTTTATGAAGATATTCATATATAGCCATCATATCAGAAGGAACCTCTCCATTTGTTTCACGATATTTTTTTATAATTGCTTCTGTCTTCTCATGAAGAATCTTCATATGATTCTCTTCTTGAGTAGAAATACTATAAAGAGATTCCGCTAGAACAGGATATTCTTCTTTAACTTCTATTGCAAGCTTGGCATAGCATTCCATATCAGCAATTTCATCTTCAATATGTTCAGATAGTTTTTTTATCAATTCCATAATCACACCAGTTTTGTAACAAGAACATTTACTAAGCTATATGTTACTTCAACTCCAGCATTTAGCAATGTTGCTGTGAACTCTGGAGCACATGCGCAGCAACTGTCATTGTAAGGAACTTGAACTCTTGCAGAGAACGCAAGATTATGTGTTGATGTAGTATCAGCAGCAGTTTCTGATGCGAAAGCGAATGGCACAACTTGTCCATTAATCATAAGTTGTAACGTCATTAGTCCACCAGCTACAGCAATGCCTGTAGCATTCACATTCACTATATATAGACCACACTTTTTAAATTTTATTGTGGCATCTCCGCTTTTCTCTACTGTGCAACCTTTTTTCAGCACAGTATTTAATGGTACTGCTGAATTCGCAGATACTGTAATGTTATTTGAATATGTTTCAATCATAATTTATATATTCCTTTCTTTGAAAAAGAGATAGCCTGAGCTATCTCTTAGATCAGACGTACTTAATACGTTCTATTAAATGTTTCCACATCCGCCGCAGAATGGTGATGGTCCAGCAGAATATGTATAAGAGTTCGGATATCGAACAACACCAGACATCTGTTGAGCAAGTTCTAATTGATTTATTCTCTGTGCTTGTGCAGTAATCGTCTGCTGTAACTGTGCTTTTTCTAATGCAGCAAATTTATCATCAATATTTTTATTAATAGATGCTGTATTCATTGCATCAGAATATTTTAAGTCAGCAATCATTTGTTTGTTTTGGCAGCAACAATCAGCTAGCTGAGACGACAATGCATAGTTTCCGTCTTTAATAGATGCTTGTGTATCCGCAAAGTTTCTTAGATTTTCGTATCCAATAGATGATAAGCCTTGAGAAAGTTGCATCATATGAAGATTCTCATTGTCAGACAATCTTCCGACAGCATTTTGTAAATCATTAAAATTCATTGCATTGCATAGTCCTGCTTCAGTAACAGGTTCTCCATTTGGTGGTGTATTTCTTCCATTCATTCCAAATCCATTCCCCATGAATGCGAATAAAAATAGTACGATAATCCACCACGCTCCGCCTCCGAAGCCGTTATAGTCTTCTGCTCCTCTAGTAGCGGTTGCCAAGTCAGATAGTGTATAATCCATAATTCCTTCCTTTCTTTTTATATGTAATCCGCATCGGCCGATGTGCGTTTTACATCTACTTTATTTCAATATATTCGTAAGAGTCATTGCTTCTTTTTTTAGCTCTTCAAATTGTTGTTGAGACATTTGGCCTGAGCTAATCAATCCTTTCACGATTTGCTCTGGATTTTTACCTTGCATTTGTTTTTTAAACTTCTGGAACTCAGAAATCATTTGCAAAGGGTTATTTTTTTGTATTCCTTGTGTTGGTTGTACTCTCTGATTGAGTTTCTGTAAAATTGGATTTGCCATTTATCATACCTTCTATTTTTTCTTCTAATGTGTGAATTCTTGTCTCAAGATTTTGTAATACAATTGTTTGATTCACTTCCTTATGTTCTACAATGTCATAAGGAGTAACCGTCTTATACCCTGCACCATCTGTTTGTATTAGCCAAACAATTGGATCATGTGTATCTAAAAGTAGTGCTTGTGAATCTGGACCAATTTGATAAGCATCAGCGCCTTGTCTTCCATTCACTTGAACAATTCTTTGACGTTGCAACATTTGTGTAGCATAAGGCTGCTGTGCTTGTGTCATATAAGGATTATAATAGTCCATATCTTTCCTCCTTTTTTTACAACTTTATTATCTATAAAATCATGTTTTACTTGGTTTTAAGAAAGTCCAAAAAAAGTACAATATTTCTCAACAAAAAAAGTGGAACCATATTATCTATGGTTCCACAATTCTTTTCTGTTTTTCTTACGAGGAGGAAGGATTTCTGAAAATTTTGCCGCCTCATCATATTTGAGTTTTAATCTACTAATATAGTAATTAACCGTTGATCTACTGTAATCTAGCGAAATAGCAATTTGATCAATGCTATATCCTAATGCATGTTTTCTGATAATCTTTTCTTCAATCTCATTTAAGCATCCAATTCTTATAAACTCTTCTAAGATTGGAAGGTTCCAAGATACTTGTTTTGACATATCATTCTTTGAATGGCAGCTTGTTAATTTCTTGCATTAATCTTTCTCCAGTGCCATTTCCTCCAAGTCTTTTATAAGGTTCATATAAATACTTTTTCAAATTGTCATATTCTGCTTGAGATATATGTCCTTGTTCAATATATTTTGAGCAAAGAAAATACAATCGATCATGATCTAATCCACAGACAGCTTCACATAGAGCCTCTATTTTTCCGTCTTTATTTGTTTTTTTCTTGTCATTGCGTTCTATTAGGAATTGAATAAGCCCAGTAATGCCTGATCCACATAGGCCTCCAATAATAGCAACTATTATAGTTGTAATGTTTTGATTCATACTATTTCTCCTGCTCTAAGCAACTATGAATAAATTCTAAATACTTTTAGAATTGCTCAATTTTCAAATTATTTTACTTTTATTTCCTATTTGTTAACTAAAGCCCTCTTTAGTTAATTAAGACTTTTTACCTTTCCAATTACAATGTTTGCTAACTCTCTATGTGCGTTCACATCAAAATGCAAATAATCCTTGTTGGTTTGATGGGTAAAATAATTATCTCTGTTGATAATATTCATATTCATCTGATGATTTGTGTCGCACACGGGGAGTCCCCAAAGTTGTCCGATTTTAATAACGTAATTTGCAAAATTTTCTACTTTTTGAAGATTAGAAATACTGTCGAATCTTTTAGGCGGTGTTATTAAAATAATGTGAAAATATGGTTTGGCTGTTTCTACTTGAATCACTCCGCTATAATCAACGTCGGAATAATATCCCTCTGACAACTTCAAATACTTGTAAAGAACCTTACTGATAAGAACATTGTATGCCCCAACAAAATTATTTGTATCATGATTTTCAATAGTAAAATCATCATCTTGTACTGTAATGTACGGAGCATCATTCGTTCCCCCCATAATAAACAGTGCATCGCTATTCAAACTTAAAGAATTTACTCGTGTATCCGTCCAGAATGACGTGCTGGAATTATCTCCCCCACTAACTCTTGTTCCTCCGATTCCGCAATTATGCGTTACAGATAACCCCAATCCAGTAGCAACAAATCCAATGTATTGTGAACCACTACCATTAGCTGTAAGACTATCTCCTAAGAAAGAAGCATCCACGCCATAAAGAATATTTTCTTGAATGATTCCATTTTTGAACGTTTTTTGCGGAATTTCGATTGATTTGTAACGAATCGGATTTTCGTGTACGGTAAAATCAATATTATTTAAAATTTCTTCTGATATTGCACTTACATCATAAATATATACATCAGCATTTGCAACGTAACTATTGTTACACAGAAAAATTACATATTTGTTTACGTTTGAGAAATCAATGGTGTTCGGCACATCAACAACATATGCTGTATTAGCCTTAATATAAGTACCTGTAATAAAATTGTCTCGGTAACCTCCATTTAAAATAGTCTTTATTGTAAAATAGCCATCACTCGCCGGCACAAAAATTATTTTATAATGCTTACCATTTTTAAATCCACCAATACCTCCAAACATATCGTTTGAAGTATAAGTATTGCCTTCCATTTTTGCTGTGGATTTCTCTGAAAAATCAGAGGTAGATACAATTTGCTCTGGTAGTGATACAGATACAATTACTTCATTTATGTTAGCTAAATCTTCCTTTAGTTGACTAACGTCTGAAACTACATCAGCAACAGAAGCAGCACTCTCCTTAGCTTCATTAGCACTGCTAGATGCATTAATTTCACTTTTTTTCGCATTGCTTGCATGATTACTAGCTTCTTCAGCCTTTTCTATAGCAGTTTCCGCAGAAGCCTTTGCTTCCTTGACTCTATCATCTGCATTTGAAATAAAATCATATGACTGTGATGCTTTTTCAAGTAATGGAAGATCCGTATCAGAAATAACTGTGTCGCTTCTCAATGCAGAAGGTTCGATAGACATATAAAAGTTTGTCGTAGCAAGAACGTTATCACCTTTTACGATACGGATTTCTGCTAAATATCGACCACTGCACACAGTCATTTGTTCTTTTACTTCAACAGAAACTACATTTCCAGAATATGTGCAAGGATATTCATACCCTGTTCCATCTGGTTTTGTTGCGCGGATCGTTACATTTGAGCTAGACGGAATCGAATATGTATCCGTTCCATTGAGAAGTTCGATTTCAATTGTTTTTCCATTGCTGTCAACTGATTTATCATATTGTTTCAAGTTAACAATTGGTGGAATGCACATGCTGCCAATTAAATTTGTTTGTATTTTGATTGCTGTCATTTTGTCCTCCTTTAAGACAATCTATGCCACATATATGTTGCGTAATAAGGTGGTAAATTCGATGATGTTCCTGTATCACCATGACTATGTGCTTTATTACCGCCTCGGTTCAAAATTAAACTACCATCGTATCCGTCCCAAGTTCCTGGATTCCCATTACCAAAATGCAATGTATAAGCAGTACCTCCACTGTAACCTGCTGTATTTCCTTTGAATGGATGATTATGAGCAGGCATTTCGTCTATAGTTATTGCATGTCCTTGAGTTGTATGCTTATGTGAAGTTGAACCACCAGTTGAAGCTGATTTATAACTATTTCCAGCACCAATGCGCATTCTATCTGTTACTTTTTCCCATTTCCCTCCCCATATTTCATTTGGGTTGAAATTTTCATCAGTAGTATCGTAAAAGCTACCTACAGGGTAAAAAAAGTCAATAAATTTACGCATGTTATTTTGCCCATCATAAATCCAACTTTCTTTTCCTAGAACTACTCCAGTTTCTCCAATCGCAAAAGCAAATTGACCAACACCCAACTTAGCTATTGTAGTTGCAACTTCTCCAAAAGAGTCAGTAATGCGAATTTGAATGCTCCATGGTGCACTGTAAGCTAAGTCTGAGTAGCCTTTGCTAGCTGAGACTGTACCATTGCTCAAAGTTGCATTCAGAATGCTGTATGACGATTCGTCATTTCGCATTATTTCAATTTTCACTGTATTGCTTAGTGTTGTTGAATACTTACCGTCAAGCTTCAGAGTTCCTTCTGCTCCAGTTTCTGATGTACGTTTCAAGCTAACATCTGTGATTTGAGGTTTAAAGTAAGAATAAAAAGTTTGTTCAACTACTTTTGTTGTCTTCAGCCCTCTACTGTCAGTTGCAACGATCGTGTATTTTCCACCGTTCAAGTTACCAACCGTAACTGAATACGCTCCGTCTTTAGCTGTCATATTAACTCCATCAATAGTTACAGATTTAATATTTGAATAATATTTTGAACTTGCAGTTGCTTTGATTGTTTTGCTTGAAATTTGTTGAACGGTTATGTTCGTACCTTTTGCAGAAACTTTTGCATTGTTCTCTGTAATCGTTGGTGTTCCTAGATTTGGAGCTGAATCGGATGGAACATGCAGTGTAAACAGGCAAGCTTGTGTACTGCCAATTTTTGTCGAACCGCTATATGTTTCTACCCAGATTGTACCTTGCCCTGTCTGTGAGTTAGGAATTTGACTTAGCAAATCTAAAGGTGGAGTCCATGAGCAGTTATCAACTGCCGATGTAGCAATTATTCCATTTTTTTGACCAAAGCCATAAGTTACTTTGTGCGTAAAGCTGGCTTTTTTATTCATGTGAATTGTGCATGTCTGGCCAGCTGTTATATCTGGACTGTTGTTTGGCCAAGTGTTTATGGAAGGAACAGAAGCTCGTGGAATCGTAGACAATCCAATGTCGAAGCTTGTGGCCGTTCCAAAACTGTTGCCCCATGTTGTTTTGAACCACCACCAAACTGATGCTGTGCCTTTTCCATCACTAGCATGTGTAACCCAAAAAGAGCCTTTCAATAATTCATGATATTCTTGCCCACTAAGAGATGTAAATCCCCATGATTTATCTGATGCGCCAGTTAGTCCAGCACTCATTTCTTGTGCCTGATAAGTATAAGTAGATTTAGAAGTATAAATTCCTAACGATGTTTCAACACGAGATCTATTATTCGCAATATCCACTTCGACTTCATCGGCATATACATATAAATCAGCATAGTTACTAGAGTTATATTCTTTAATTCTTTTTGCTACTCTAAGTGTTGCCATTATTTAACATCTCCTATATAAAAAAAGGCTGTAAACTCTTTACCGTTTAGCTTTATTGTTTCTGCTCTGTGTGCACCAAACATTGAAAAACCACTGACAGCCAAGTTATAAATATGTGATTCTTGTCCAAATTTAGCCACTTCTTCATTTGCAACCATTACATGCATTCCATCCGAACGAGTCCAAGAGTAATTTGATGAATCTCTCGCTTCTTTAACTTTCACACCTGTGTTATCAGCCACAATTATTTGTAATAAATCATCAATGCCTTGCCATGCGTTTTGTGCTAACTTAGTGGCATCGTCTGCATCCGCTTGTGCTTGCTGTGCTTTGCTGTTTGCGTTGTTTGCAGATGCTTGGGCATTATCTGCTGTACCCTGTGCTTTATCAGCTTTTGAAGTTGCTTCATCAACAGCTGCTTTTGCATTATCAGCTGTACTTTGTGCTCTATTTGCATTGCTATTAGCATTATCTATAGAATCCGTGACTTCTTCGTCTAAAGCACCAATCTTGACTGTATTAGCTTTGATAATGTTTCCGTTTAGTTCTCCAGTGTTAATTGCATTGGCTACAATTCCTTCACCTGTGATCGCTGTGACGTATGGGCCTGCATATCCGGATTTCGATATGCCTAATCCAGCTTTGTTTAAGCGTATGCAATTCACCATAGTTTCTATATTTGGTGAGTCACCGATTATCAATTCAGAAGGATGGCCATTTACATTGTTTGTTACTAAATATCCACCAAGTCCTCCATTTAAAAGCTTTTGGGCTAAAGCAATCGCAATTTCTAGATCAGACTTTTTTACAAACACATCATCTGTATCTTTTTGAATATCCGCAATCGTTGTAGAAATCGAATCTTTCATTTTTCCTAGCTCAATTTCATCATAGCGGTCCAGTAAAGCATCATATGTAATTCCTACTACTTCAGCAGTTGTCTCGATTCCAAGCTTGTAGAAGTAAACAGGAACATAATCACCAATATTTACCATTTCTTCTACAAAGCCACGATTTTCTTCTGTATTGCTTAATGCAAGGAATGAAACTTTTAGGCTAACATCCGGCTTTCCTGTTACATTATCTTTAACAAAATCTTGTGCTTGTTTTCTAAGTTGTTCTTCTGTAGGCTGGCTTTCAAAGTATTCCGACATGTCTTTCGTGACAGTTCTTTTATATGGATACTTATCAGCATATTCACTTTGAATTGTGTTTTCAGGTAGCGTTACAACTATATCTTCAGTTCCGCCATCTTCATATGTGACGCTTCCTTTCCAATATGGGACAATTCCAGTAATGGTATTTTCAATCGTCTCCTCTTGCGTTAGATCAATTAAATTTTTTCCATAAACAATTTTTGCTCGGCTTTTTAAAGTCCCTCTATGTGTATGAAGTTTAATTAAAAAGCGAGTAAATTCGTACTCGCCTTTATATGTATCTAAAATAGATCCTTCCACTCCGCCTAAACAGGTTCTAAAGCTTTGCGGTATAGTCGTTTCAAATGGTGTATTGACACTTTTGTCAGTCCATACAGAAAACGGATTTTTTTCAATTGAATTTGTTACAAGTCCTTGCAATGCTTCAACACAATTGTTTGCTTTGAATGGCTTTACAGGTATATATGACAGTCTATAACTTATGTGCTCTGCGTAAATCGTAACAATGCCATTAATCGGTGAAGTTTTTTTATAAATCACAAATGGTTCACCATCGCGGTTTGGAGCAGGTTTAGAAAAAATAATGTTCCCTAAAGCACACTTTTCATAATGTATACCTTCAACTGGATATTGCATTTCTAATTCAAATGTACCATTTAATTCTTCTGTTACTTTGCAAGAAATAGCATCTGATAGTGTTCCATATCCCTGAGTTGTAAACTTGATTTCATTGCTTTTATATAGTATAGGTTTCATATACACCTCACAACATCCAGTATCTAGGTTGTATGACAACCTTTGTGATACCATCACCTAGATTGATTACATTTTTTCCTGGATCAAGTCTAGGAAATAAATGGGAAATTCCTTGATATGAAATTTCAACATTTTCATTTCTATTTGTAGCACCCTCATATACATCTTCACTTTCACAATCAATATCTATATAGGAAGTTCCTTCTTCAGTGATATTTATGATTCCGTCTCCTACTTCAACTTTCCCCTTTCCGTATATTCTGATCAACGGCTTAGATGAGAAATATGTAAAATTTTGAAGTATTCCATTACTAGTAAAATCATATTTATTTAGTCCTACAGTTAAGAAATGTTGTGGCTTGCAATCAAACTCAAGAGTAGCTTCTGCATGTTGATAATTTGTTATGTCAAATGAAATATTTCCTACAAACTGTGCCATCCTATACTCATCTGGATGATAATCATCACTTAGCTTACAGTATCCTTTAGAAGAAAGAAGAACGCTACGCAACTGTCTAACTTTACTGTGTAGCGTATGTGTTATATCTTTAAGCTGACTTGCATCATCTCCGATGAGCCCAACTTTCAATTTGTACGTTACATTTTCATAGTCATCATCGGAAACAATCAGATCCCCATTTCTACCTGGAATATGATATTTTGTTTGTCTTTTAGAAGTGCTATCAAAAGTTTCTGTCCCAGTTAGATATAGTCCGAATGTTTCAGAATCAAATCCGTTAAAAACAAATTTTTTTCTTTTTACTGCCATACTGCTTTTTTCCTCTTCGTTTCACTGCTGATCAACTCAGACACTCTTCTAGCTAAAGCATTCGCATCTTCTCCTTCACGCTGTACAATTTGAATGCTAATAGATGGTGAGTATGTAGAATTATCAGAATATTGATTTGTGGTGCTGTTTAATGAACCTCTTTGAATATAGCCTTGTATAGAATCATTCATTGCTTCAGCCATTTCTTGACCTTTTAATGCTAACTTTGGAAGCATTTCATCCATACCATTGATAGCACCTTGTGCTGTAAAAATGCCGTTTTGTTTCATAACTCTAGAAGGAGAACGAATGTCCAATCGTTTTTTGTATGCATTATTAGCTGCATCGGCTAAGCGCCTTGCAGCAGCTGAAACTTGACCTTGCATTGAATTCATACCATTGATAGCGCCTTGTGCTTGATAAACACCGTATTGGTACCAGATCTTAGATGGAGAATTGACACCTGCACTAGTTTTATAAGCATCGTTCGACTGCTTGGCACTTTCACTACTAGTTCTATTTAGGCCTTTTTGGGCAGATTTTTGGCCTTCCTCTGCACCTTCAACTTGATTTTTTCCATATTCTTTCCACTGCTTTCGTGCTTTGCTAAGTTCACTATTAGACATGTCATATAGTTTTTTATAGAGATCAACTTGTGTTTGGCTTACTTTACCACTTCCAGAATCGCATTCCTGTTTTGCTGATTGCCACTGCTTTCTATAATTTTGTGTTTGCTCATAAAGCGAATTGTATGATGCATCATTAGCAGTCTTGAAACTGCTTGTCATTCTAGCAGTAGCCAGTTCTACATCCTCAGCACTGCCACTTGATGCAGCGCCAACCAATGCTTCATAGTTTGAAATCGTGGATTGGCTTTCTTCAAGAGTGGCTTTGTTTTCATCTAATGCGGTATCTACCTTTCCAAGAGAGTCTTGTGCTATAGACAATTTGCCTAAAACATCTTGATATTTATTAGTTAGATTTTGAGCTTGTTCAGCAGTTAATCCTTCTGAGTCACTTAGTAAATGGTGCAATGCTGTTGCTTGATCCGTAAGCTGATTTACTAATGTTTGCTTTTCTTCGCGTTCTGCAAGCAAAGTGTTTTGTTCAGCTTGTGCTTCTGAAACATTTTTTATTGCTTGTGCATATTGTTCTTGATAAACATTTAATAAAGCATCTGCTTTTTTCTTTTCTATGGTTTCTTGAATTGCTGAAGATAATCCACCATGTTCATTTATTAACTCTTGAATATCAGTTTTTTCTACCCCAAATGCCTCAGAAAGAATTGTTAGAATCGTATTTGCTCGATCCTTATCTTGATCTGTCATTTGGTCTTGTTTTGCGATAATAGAATCATATTCTGTAGCAAGTTGTTCATAGTAAGAGTATTGCGCAGTAACAGAAGAAGCATTATTTGCTGTCGATTCTTGTAAAGTTGTATAGCTTTCCGAAAGTGTATGCACATTATCGATAGTAGTTTGTGTAGCTTCGTTTAAGCCATATAGAGCATTCATTTCTTCTCTATGAACTTGCTGTGCTTCATTTAATCCACTTGTGAATGCCACAAATGCAGTAGCAGCTAACCCAACACCAGTAGCAATGAGAGGAAGCCCAGCGCTTCCTAGGACAGATGCAGCACCTTGAAATGCTGCAGTAGTAGAAGTCGCATGGCTGAACGTATTACTCAAAGCCATAGTTAAAGTGCCTAATTTCTGTACAGTAGATCCTACTGAACTAAATAAATTTACAGCTTTTGGCAAAAGTGTCACAGTACCGCCAAATGTAGCCGTAAGTTTAGCAAACGTAGAAGCTGTAGCAACAGTTTTAGGATTTATAGAAGAAATAATATCTCCAAGTTTTGATAATGCATCAGCAAATCCTTCAGCTACTTTTTTTATATCCTTTTTAAAGAAATCAGTTTGCATCAAAGTTGTAAGTGATTGTATTACCTTTCTTAAAGATGGTTCTACTTCTTTAAATAGCGTAGAAGCTGTTTGCTCCCAGTTATTTTTTAAAACCTTAATATCGCCAGAATAAGAATCGAGTCTGGTTTCTGCCATACCTTCGACAGTGCCATTGTAGTCAGCCACTTCTGATTTCAATTTATTCCAATCATCTGTAGAAGTATTAACAATTGCCGCAAGAGCTGTCATCGCACGTTGTCCGCCAATTGTTTTTTCAATTGTTGCTTTCTGTTCATCATTCATACCAGATAAAGCAGAACGCAAATCATCTAATATACCTGTCGTATCATCTGCAGTGCCAGCAACTCCGTCAGGTCCAAGAGAGCCAATTAAATCTCTTGCTTTCCCATCTGCATCAAAGAAAGAAATACCTAAATCTTCAATTGCTGTTCGTGCATCAGATGTATTTGTGGCTAGTCTTGTAAGAATTGATCTCAAAGATGTACCTGCAGTAGATGCTTTGATACCTTGGTTAGCCATCGCGCCCAAAGCAACACCTACATCTTCTACTGAGTATCCAAATGTTCCAGCAACTGATCCAACATATTTAAATGCTTCACCCATCATTTCTACATTTGTATTTGATGAAATGGCAGATTTTGCCAGTACATCAGAAAAATGTGTTGCTTCATTTGCACTCATTCCGAACGCAGCTAATCCGTCAACAACAATGTTTGACATAGATTCAAAAGACTCACCAGTACCTGCAGCTAAATCTCCGATTACTTTTATAGAATCCTTTATCTGATCAGATTCATAGCCAGCATTTGCTAAAATTTGCGCGTTGTTAGCAATTTCTGCTGCAGAATATTTGGACTTTGTTCCAAGTTCTTCAAAATAATCTGATAAGTCGCGAATCGTATAACTATCCTTAGAAACTTGCAGAATTGCAGCCAATCCATTTACACCATCTTCTAGTGAAGAGCCGGAATCTACAACACTAGTTGCAAGATTTTTAAATCCATCAATCAGCTTTTTTATTCCATCAGCAACTAATTGACCAGCCGCAACATTTAATGCTGTTAGCTTTTCACTAACTACCTCAGAAGCTTCTGCACTTTTTCTAGCAGAATTCCCTGCGTCCTCTGCAGACGTTCCATATTTTTTTAGCTCATTGCTTGCCTTATCTGCCTCTGTTCCTGTTCCTTCTAATGCATTTTCATATTTTTTTAATTCAGCACTTGTTTCAGTAATTTTTGCACTTGTTTCATCATATTTTTTTTGATTGCTCTGTAGTGCATCTTCAAGAAGTTTTTCTTTACTGACAGCTTCATCTAAAGCTTCTTTAGTCTTTTCATGCTGTGCAGAATATTTTTTTACTTCTTCTGAGTTTTCTCCATATTTGGCTTTTAGCTGTTCGAGAACGATCTCTTGATTTTTGTATGTTGCTTCTAGTTCCTTAACTTTTGACACTTGAAGAGCATAAGCTGCATTAAGATTTTTTCCTCTTTCTTGGGTAGTGCTTAAAACTTTAGCTAATTCAGTTTGCTTTGTTTTTAAATTATCCACTACCTTTGCATAGTTACTAACATTAGAAGAATCAAACTTAACTGCATTTTTTAAGCTTCTACCTTGCTTATCAATAGAAACCAAATTAGATTGCAATTTACGTAATTCTTGCTGTAAATTGTTGGCATCAGCTTCAAGCTTAATGACCATCCCCAATTCTTCTTTTGCCATCGTTCAATCCTCCATTTATATCATGAAAAAAAGGCATCAATATCTTGCTGTGTAGCTTTGCGAATTGTGCCATTTTTGGTATCGCTATTTTCACGATTGATTTGTGCTTTAGCACTTAGTAAAAGAAAAAGCGTGTTCAGCCTTAAAGCTCTGATATCACTCATCGTAAGTTTTAAAGATAAACACGCTACAATAAATTCAGCAGTGCTTATAGGTCTGCCGTTTCTTTTTTTTTCTCATTTTTTGTTTTATCTAGTTCTTCATCATCTAGAAAGATTGCTGTTATTTCAGCTAAGATTGCTTCTGCATTTTTTGCATCTAAAAAATCAGATAGTTTATGAATTGATTTCATAAATTCTTTATAAGACTTGAAAGAGTCTTCATTTGCAGATTTTATAAAGCAATACATAATTTTTCCTGTAACATCCATCAAAGGAACTTCCCCTTTAGCTAGAGCACTTTGAAATGTATTACATAGTCTAAAAAAATCTGAATGCAATTCTTCCATGCAAATTAGCACTGTTTCTCCAGTGCCTAAAATTGGGTATTTTGTTTTATTAACTTTTACTTCATTCATGGTTTACCTCCAAAAAAAGCAGGAAATATCCTGCTTAGTTTTCATCACTATTTGTTTCTTCTGTTTCAATATCACTTTGGGATTTTAGATTCATTGCAGAAACACCTATCAAAACACCAATAAGAGTGCCCACGGCTTGCAAAGTTTTAGCAACTTCTGCAGTATATGGAAGATTCCAAACTGCTCCAATTGTTGAGTAAAAAGTACCAATTGCAGGTAAAGCAATTAAAGCAATCCATTTTAAAATTTTATATACCTTATCTGATAAAATCATTATTACCTCCAACTCTTTTAAGCTACTTCAGTTAAGCACTTTGCCTTGATCCAATAATCGAAAACCCAATTATCGGTAGTGCCTGAGTAAGCCTTTAGCTTAACGCAGTTCCCCTTAGTACTAATATCAGTCACGGTAAATACACCTTTGATAGTAACTTGTGAGCCAACATGTAAGTGTTGGTCTAAACTTCCGTCAGCTGCACTCACTTCTGTTAAAGGCTTCGCACTGATCCATCCACCAATGTCCGGAACGTATACAAGTCCTTTTTTTGCATCTACTTTTTGGACTTTCATAGAGCTTGCAAATTTTGCATGGGAGCCAACATGTAAGATTTGGTCTACTTTTTCTCCTGTTGCAGATGCTTGAACAGTTGCCTTGTCTACATACTTCCAGGTCAATCCTCCACCATTTACAATCGTTGTATATCCTTTTAGTAAGAACATAACTTTGTTGAGTGGTAACATATTTGGAAGCACGTAGAAGCCTTTTGAGTTTCTAACTTTTGCCTTTACTCTGCCTGTGCAACATTCAACGTGAATGTGATTTCCAGATGCATTTCCAGAAACTCCTTCTTGGTACATCGCTTCGTTGTAGCCGTAAGTTTTTCCTACAATGAAATTTCTATTAGAGTGAGTAAGTGCAAGTGTAACAACTCTAAGCATATTATCAGCACACATTACAGATTTTGGGTTTCCGTTAGCATCTACGCTCCAGAAAAATCTAGTGTTTCCAGACTTGTCATTTCCCCAAGCTCCTGCACAATACCATTTTGTATTAGGCATCAAATTCTTCCAATAATCGATTCCTTCATCTGAGCCTGCCATATCAACTTCATAAGAAGTGTGGGAACGATGGCTTTTTCCATCATAGCCACTCCCAATTTGTGTAACGTTTAAATGATGCATTCCACATAACAAATTATCTGTTGCCATAGCTTTTCCTTTCATCAAAAAAGGCAGTTAAATAACTGCCTTGTCTGGGTTGTCCATTGATAACTCTTGTGCTTGTTCAGATGTAGGAACTTTTACAGTATTGAAAAATGTATCATAGTTCTTATCACCAGAGTATGCGATTTCTCTAAAAACGCTGTAATCACCAACTGTTTCACCAGTACATGTAACTTTTAGTGTGGATGTAGTTGGATCAATTGTGTCTTCTTTCGTGCCGTATTCTTCATCAGATTCAGCTGCTGTGCAATTGTAATAGCAAATCTTTCGCGCTTTATTGTCAGTTTCAATTTGAAACAAAACTGCAAAAGACGGAGTTACGGCCGCATTTGTTTCCAAAAGTGAGCCATTTAAAGACTTAATATATCCTAAAAATGTAGTCAATAATTCCTTTGCGATATCTGCTACTTCAAGTTCAATTTCAACAGATGATTTTGTATTAGAAACAAAATATGCTTTATTATCAGCATAGAAAATATTTTGATCTGTATTTCTTGAAATTGATGCATTTACAGCTCCTGGACATTTAACAGGTGCCTTATAAGTAACCTCACCTTCATCAGTTCCTGTTCTTTCTGCAAAATAAATGTTTGATAAGCCAAATTTAACCTTTTCAGTTGCCATATTATACCTTTCTATTTTCTTAGTGCATCTTGCACTGCCTTTCTACATTTGTCTGAAAATTCTTTATTCATTAATGGTTCCGTTTCTTTGAAAAATTCATAAGTATTTTTAGTCCTTCCACCCTGCCACAAAGTATGTGGATCCTCAATTAAGTGAGATAATGTGTACTGTTTATTCCACAGAGAAGCACCATACAAGCTCTTCCCATCTTTTTTCGAAACAGAAACGAAATTGTTTACATATTTCTTTCTTCCACTTTTTTTATCAATATGCCCTTTTGCTTTAGCTTTAATAATTGGGCGATATTTTTTTACGATTTCATATGCTATTTCGCCACATCTGTTTTGAATATCTTCAGATTCAATTTCTTTAAAAATTTCGCTCAATTCAGAACCAAGATGATCTATTGAAACAATTCTTCCGTGACTAGTCATAGCAAATCTCCAATCCATATGAGATACGATATAAATTAATATCATCGAGCCAATCTTCATCTCTATCAAAAAGGCTTCCACATTCACTTAAATAGGTTTCTAATTTCTTTTCTGCTTTAACCTTTTCCCCATTCAAGGAGTAATTTTTTTGAAAAGTGTGTAGATTAACGGAAATCTGATCTTTTTTTAAAAGAATTCCATTATCCGCATGAAAATCGTTATTTGAAACTCGTTGACACACAATATAAGGTGTTTTTACACCATGTGCATCAGTACGTTGATCATATACTTGATAGCCTGTATTCTCTTCAAGATCTTTCAAAAAGTATTCATAAGATTCAAACTTCTTCATCTGAGCTACCTCTTATAAATGGAATTGTTGATTCATTCAAAAACACCTTATACCAAGTTGGACGATTGTAATCTTTGTATTGAACATGATCTACAACATAATATGTATCATTAATTAGTGCTATGTCGCCATGTTCAATTTCAACGCTTTGTGCCGGTACACCAATTGCAATAACTTTTCTTTCTGAATTTTGAGAAGCTTCAATATATTTTTCATAAGAAACTGATTCTTTTGAAAAATAGAAATGTGCTTTTTGGCGTATTAGAACTCTTTCTTCTGCAATAAAAAAGTTAACAATACCATCATTAAAGACTTTCTGTCTATCTCGTAGATTTCTATTATCATACGTTTTATTGTTGTTCAGCATTAGATTCCCTTTCTTGCATCAATTTAATTTTTCCAAGATTTCTAAGAGTTAACAATTCACCGCGATAATTCCCGTCAAAATCATCCAAAGCTTTCTCACGTTGATAAAAAACACGATTGAGAAGAAGCTCATGTGCCAAAACATCATAAGATTCTTCTCCATCGATAAAATTTAAATCTCCGCCAAAAATCGATTCCAATCTCTTAGCAGACATGCGAATATATGATCTTAAAAGATTATCGTTATCTTCATCAATCCACGTTATGCCGAGATATGCCTTAACTTCTTGTAGAAGTTTTGCAATATCAGCATTATTCATTACAGACATATCTCATACTCTCTTTCTTACTTTACAGCTTTCTGACTAGCAACTGCCGTTTTTGCTGACGTCTTAACAGTAATAGCTGCTGGTTCAAGTTCCGTAATGTCGTAAACATAGAATGATGTATTGTCTTTAGGTGTTCCCCAAGCAACACAACGTGCCTTGAATGTTCGTACATCCTCTAAAAATTTGTAGTGGTCAGAATATTCAATCTTGCCAGATGTTGCCCCAAATCCTGCTGTTGCAAAGTATCTTTCCGGTAGGCCAAAGATTGCTTTTCCTCTTGCAAGCTCAAGTGACTGGTAAATTGTAATTGGAAGATTTGACTTTACTACTTGCCCGTTTTCATTTGTATAGAAAAGTGCTGGATATACTAATTCCCAGTAATCAAGGGGGTTAACAATCATAGCAAAAGAACTTACATTTCTCTTACCGTTATCCGTTAACTTAGCTGCAATTGCGCCAAAAGTAGTTGTATCAAGACTCGTAATCTTTGTTGCTTCCTTGTCTACTGCTGGAGTTGTTTGATTTGAAATATCGACTGTTTTAATCATACCTACTGGTTGCTTCTGACCTGTACCGTTGATAATTGCATGTTCTAATGCACGTGCAATAATTTCAGATAAGTATCGTGTAACAAATTGATCTAGCCAAATCATTCCTAAATCAAGCATTGTCTTTGGTACTGGAATCCAGCAAGATAATTTAAACTGACTGAATTCAACTTTTGTAAAAGCTGCAGAAGCTTCTTGTGTAACAGTGTCATTCAAATCACCCCATTTATAAGCGTAGTTAAGGTCTTTGTTTAAAATCCATTCTGTTAATCCCTTTGAGTTAACAAAATCAATTGCACTAAGTAAAGGATGATCTCTTTCAATATCCTCAAAAATCTTATTTTCTGTAACCTTTGGCAATGTTACTTCAAAATTTGTAAGTTCATTTTTTGTATTTTGGATAAGAGAATCATAGAAAGTCTTTTCTTCAGATGCTAAAGGTCTAATACCATTTGAAGCAAGAATTCTATCATCTGTTTCATCTTTATAAGCCTCATATAGTTTATTTACTTCATTTTGTGTTGCATAAAGTACATTTTCTTCTAGCTTTTCATTTAGCTTATTTACAAATGTTTCTGTATCTCCATTCTTGATGCATTCTGATAATTCTTTGTTCATTGCTGTAATCTTGTCTAAGTTCATACTTTTTCCTTCCTTATTTTTCTGGTTTGTAGTTGAAAAATTTCTGTAATTCAGTTACTTTGAATTCTTCTACTTTTTCTTTAACTACGTTTCTATCTGCAACTTTACTCTTCAATGTTTCATTGACTGTTTCATCTTCTTTGACCGTCTCCCCTGTTGGTTCTTTGACTGTCTCTGATGGAACTGTCTCCACTCCCAAATTTCTAATTGCATTTTTTATTGAAATAAGCTGATTTAGCTTATTTTCAAACATATTTGTAGTTGCTTCTAAGCCTTCTTCAACATCACTCTGTGTATCTTCACTGTCTTCAACGATTTTTGTACACAATCCATATTGAAGACATTCATCAGCAGTAAGATAAGATTCGTTGTCTAATAGCTTTCTGAGTTCTTCTTCTGTGCCTTTAAACTTGCTCATATAAGCATTGACAACCACTTCATTTATCTTGTCCAAATCATCTGCTGTCTTTCTTAACTCGTTTGCATTTCCAGCAGCCCAAGTCCACGCATTATGGATCATTTGCATGGAACTTTTCGGCATTGAAATAGAGTTTCCAGCCATCGCAATTACGGATGCTATTGAGCAAGCAAAGCCATCAATAAACACGCGTTTATAAGCACGTGTTCTTTTTAAAATGTTGTAAATTGAAATACCTTCTGATACAGAACCACCAGGAGAGTTGATATATACATCAATGCGCGATGCATTTTTATTTTTGTTTAATAACTTTTGAAGATCTTCAACATCTTCTACACAGTTTTCTTCTCTATCACTTCTTTTCCAATAGCTTTCTCCTACGGAGTTATGAATATTCAAAGTGATTACATTTTCTTCAGCTCTTGCTTGAATCATTTCTTTTTGTCTCCTCTTCTTGTTCAGAATTGTTATCTTTATGCACAGCTGGATTATCTGCTGCTTGTCCTGTATCTTCTGTAATTGTATTCGATGGATCATCTAAATATGCGTCTCCAATTACTGCATAGTTACGTGTTATAAAATGCGTATCACCAATCTTCGTATCTACAAGTGGTTCTCCGACCTTTTCACGAACTTCATTAATTGTGTAAATTCCAGAAGAAATAATGTTATTTGAAATAGATGCAATAGATACCATATCTAAATGTCTTGCATTCGTTGTATCAAGCTTGCAATAGGTTCCATTTTTATAAGAACGATAACCATACCATCTTCTATTAAATGCTTGAGATATCATTTCAGCTATCCCATCTAGTGAATATGTCAATATGTTGTCTAAATCATCCTTTTCAAAGTCTCCTAACATTACAGATTTAGGAATATTAAAAGCCCTACCAACTTTTGATAGAGCTTCATCTAATATTGAATTTACAGATTTGTTTGCTACAGATGCATTTTGCCCTAAGTCAGCACCTGCTGATGTTTGGTCAATTTTCATACCAGCATACACAGGAAGAATAGCTTCATTTCCAGTTACAAATGCTTTAAAAGAATCATTTGTAAGTTTCCTCATGTTTTCTTCAAAATCATCATCTCCAACCATAGCAGTCTGATCCATTGTTAAAACATATTTTTGACGATATACACCAGCTTTCATTGCATTCTCAATCATATCAGCATACTGTTTTCGCATTTCCATAAATATTTGGTTTAATTCGCTATTTGTATACTTCATATAAATTGCTTTATCACCGCCAAAAACACCTTTTAACGGAATACCGCCATCATCAAATACATCTATATTTACATTTTTGAATTTTGCTTCATAAATCTGTGTCGGGTCTCTTTGGAAATCTGATGCAACATATAATCCTTGATTCAATTCAGAACCAATAACATTCATGTTTAGAATCAATACATCATGATCAGGATTTAATATCATTCTTCTGACCATCTGTTTTTTAAACTCAGCAGCAGATTGATTAGGATTTGTTTCAACATTTAATAAGTAATAGTTTGCATTTTTTGTTTCTTCACCTTTTATGAAAGTTTTAAATTCACATTTAGATAAAAGTGTTCCAAGAGTCTCTGCTGCTATATGTAATGCTAAACGATATGCCCATAGTTGATAAATGGTATCGTCACTCGCTACCCATTCATTTAGCGAAACCTCTTTTTTGTTTTCCGGGAATAACGCTTTTTCTAAAAAATCTAGTAACTTTGCCATTTACTTTTCCCTTCTATGAAATTACAACAGCCTTAAATACATCAGGGTTGAATCCCATTCCTTCTTTTAATGACGGTTCTTCAACCATCGCATGTGCCAAAGACATAAACGGATCGTTCTTTCTTGACTTTGGTTCGATTTTTCCAAATGTATATGCGCCTGTTTCTGAATATGTAGCATTTTTAGCGTTGTAAGGAACAATTTTTGTGTTGTTTGTTGCCCATCTAAGCATCGGATTATCACCCCAAACAAATTTTTCTTGCATAAATGCACTACATATTATTGGCTGTGCTCTACCAACATCTAGAGGTCTAACTAGTCGAAGATTTTTAAACTTATCTGAAAAACCAATTTTTTCCAGTTCTTGTGAAAAAATAGAATACTTAAATGAGTCAAGTACAACTTTTTGTATTCGATACTCATGCTTTAAATTTTCAATATAGTCAATCACCATATACGGTGGAATTTCCGGACCATCTACAAGTGTAAGTAGTCCCATTTCTACTAATCGCGGAAACTGTGACTTGAATTTCACCCTTGGTAAATCTTTTGACTGTAAACACACCCATGTGTGATTGAGTACAATAAGTTTTTTATCAACTTTAAATAAAGCTGACACAGACATAAAATCAGAAGTTTGAGCCGTATCAATTCCAACAATACATCTTTTCTTTTTGATTTCTTCATACGGAATAGGTTTATTAGTTGATTTAATCTGATCATATTCTGCAACTGCCTGCGCACTAGCCAAAGTAGGTAAGTTCATTCTCTTTGCCATAAATCCAGGCAATGTAGCAGGCGCATCTCTCCACTTAATAAAATCTTTTCTTGTTTCATCAAGAAGATTTGGAAAGTATTGAAGTGATGGATTTGCTTTATACCAATTTTCTTCCTCATATGCCTCTTCTTTGGAATCAATTCTGCAAATAAATGGTAAAAAGCCTCCATCAGCAACATCTCCATTTAAGATGTCTTCTGCTTGAGCTAGTTCATCATCTAATACACCATCTCTAACATTTCCATTTGTAGTGAAATAAATTGAGCGAGGACACGCTTTTTTTCCTAACCCTGTCAAGAAAACATCAATATTTGCGTATTCTTGATATTCATGTATCTCATTCAATATCACACATCCAGAGCGCAAGCCATCTTTTCCACGTGCATTATTTGTGTGGCCAATTACTTTTCCACCATTTTTTAAACCTCGTATCGTTTCTTTTGTCCAATAGAATGAAGATTTATTAGCATCAATATACTTTGGCTCATCGAGAAATTTAACAGCATCTTCAACTGGTTGTAACGATTGTCTTTCGTTGTTTGCGCAAATATCAATGTTGTAATCCTTAACAGGATTATTTTTGGAAGTCAGGCATAAAGAAAACCACGCAATCACACCATCCTTACCAGCGCCTCGCGCCAGCATAACTAATCCGTGATTAAATCGTGGTCTATCATCTTTACAGTAATAAGTACAAAGTAATAATATGCACAAAAAACGTTGCCATGGAAATATCTCTTCAAACATCGCTAAACCTATTTTCAAATATGCATCATACTGTTCTTTATTTACATATATATCTCCTTTAGCAAAAGCTTTTCTTACAAGAGAAACAAGTTTATGTTGATCTTTACAAGCTCTAGGCTTATCGTTCTCAACTTGTTTCATATATTTTTCTACATCTCTAGGTATTTTTAGCGTTGGAGCGTGTTGCTTACCAGCTCTTTTCTTCTGCACTGACTGTCACTGCCTTTGTTTTTTCTTCAATCCACTGTGCAACCTTTAGACATGTAGAAGCGTTTTTATTAAATGCCGCAACAGCTGGATTCACAACAATTGCACCTGTCTTAGTATTAATTGTCGTGTATCCCTGTTCTTGAATGCTATCCCATAATTTATCATTCATATCAGACATTCGTTTAAAGTCTCTTAATTGTTGATTAAGTAATGGATTGGTTTTCAATACTTCGTTTGCACTGATTCGATTCGTAAAATCTTCAAACATCGCATTGAAATCTATTTTTTCAATTGTTTTTTTTCTTGCCATGGTGTTCTCCTAATCCCATCTTTCTTCAGTTGTAAAAGTATCGTTCTTAGGTTTAAACGATCTACTGCGATGAGTTCTAGCATGTATTTCTTCGTGGCAATCATGACACAAAGAATAAAGATTTCTAACTCTTTTTCCTCCAATAGTGGCATATATCGAATATTTCCATTCCGGGTACTCTTCTAATTCGAAATTATGATGTACCAGAGTGGCTTTTGTTCTTTTTCTAGGCATTCCAGGTATCGGCTTGTATTTGCCTAAGCATCTTTGACATAGGCCTTTATCCATTTTCAAAACATGAGCACGTACCTCTTTCCACTCTTTAGTTTTATATGGCTTATTTCTTTGTGACATATAGCCTCCTAATAAATTGATGCAGTAAGCAAGGCAAAATCCCACTGCCAATTTTGGTGTGGAGAATCACCCTACAACATTACGCACCATGCAACGAAAGTTGCGCCAAGGGATAATAAAAGACGATTCACACATGCCAAGAATCGTCTTCCTATAAATCCACGATATTTTTATACCATAGATTTTAGTGAAACGCGTATACATCTTTTCTAGTTATGTAAGATTCTCGCATTTTTCTGATTTTTTATGTTCCAAATGGCCCTTCTCATGTGCGCACGCGAGGTCGCTGTTTTGTCGTGACCCCCCGCCGTTCCCCGCGACCTACCGGGGTATAGTTAAAAAAAACAACGTATATCTTAATTGAACAAATATTCAAATATAAAAGCTGTTCCAATGCGTTGGGCTGCTGAGCTCATCCATTTAGAAGCTGATCTGTTTTGATATTCCAATGCGTTGGGCTGCTGAGCTCATCCATTTAGAAGCTGATCTGTTTTGATATTCCAATGCGTTGGGCTGCTGAGCTCATCCATTTAGAAGCTGATCTGTTTTGATATTCCAATGCGTTGGGCTGCTGAGCTCATCCATTTAGAAGCTGATCTGTTTTGATATTCCAATGCGTTGGGCTGCTGAGCTCATCCA
>ERZ808240.719-NODE-719-length-42498-cov-10.923450_pt1 | contig 42498 bp, 35 predicted proteins | sample MGYA00521084_ERZ808240 | MGnify/ENA primary metagenome ERZ808240 (study PRJEB31516, sample SAMN03275571) | gut metagenome | biome: mammalia-associated habitat; material: feces | host: Papio cynocephalus | place: Kenya | collected 2012-08-06 ...
AACAAGGTAGCCGTACCGGAAGGTGCGGCTGGATCACCTCCTTTCTAGGGAGATTCCTCAAATGAGAATCAGGCTTCACGCAAGGCCGATAGTCCTCCAGGCATCCAGCATCCGGCTCCCGGGGCTCCCGCCCCGAGGCACCTTGACAGCCGCATAGCGAAGCGAAGCATTAAACCAGATGCGCGGGGCCGGGGAACCTTCCCCGGCCCCCGAGAACGAAATGATCAATCTAATCATTGATTCCATTCTTCACGATCGCAAATCGTATTTAAAAACGACTTGGTAAAGGTTTTACCTAACTATCAGGAAACATCTTACGGATGAGAAGATACAACGGGCGCGAGGCGGATGCCTTGGCGCGGGAAGTCGAAGAAGGGCGCGGCAAGCTGCGATAAGCTGCGGGGAGGCGCAAACGGCCACAGATCCGCAGATTCCCGAATGGGGGAACCCAGCAGGGGTCATGCCCTGCTACCGGCCGCCGAACAAGATAGGCGGCCAGGAGGCAACCGGGGGAACTGAAACATCTAAGTACCCCGAGGAAGAGAAATCAACCGAGATCCCGGGAGTAGCGGCGAGCGAAACCGGGCGAGCCCAAACCGTCGCGCGTGCAGAAGCGTGCGGGCGTTTCCGCGACGGGGTTGTTGGGCGTGGCAACCGGGGGCCGCATCCCCCGGCCGCTGTGAGAAACCTGCCCCTCAGGGGAACGGCCTGGGAAGGCCGGCGGAACAGGGTGAGAGCCCCGTACCCGAAGAGGCGCAGGCAGCGGGCCCACGGCCCAGAGTACCGCCGGGCACGTGAAACCCGGCGGGAAGCAGGGGGGACCACCCTCCAAGGCTGAACACTCTCCCGCGACCGATAGCGAACCAGTACCGCGAGGGAAAGGTGAAAAGCACCCCGAGAGGGGAGTGAAACAGCGCCTGAAACCTCGCGCCCACAAGCAGTCGGAGCAGCCATCGCGCTGTGACGGCGTGCCTTTTGTAGAATGAGCCAGCGAGCCACGCTGCGCGGCGAGGTTAAGCTTGAGAAGCGAGCCGCAGCGAAAGCGAGTCTTTAAACGGGCGACCTTCGAGTCGCGCGGCGTGGGCGCGAAGCCGGGTGAGCTACCCGCGGGCAGGCTGAAGCGGGGGTAAGACCCCGTGGAGGGCCGAACCCACTTCGGTTGAAAACGGAGGGGATGACCCGTGGGTAGGGGTGAAAGGCCAATCAAACCCGGAGATATCTCGTTCTCCCCGAAATAGCTTTAGGGCTAGCCCCGGCCGTTTTCCCGCGGCGGTAGAGCACTGGACGGAGGAGGGGGCCTCACCGCCTACCGATGCCGACCAAACTCCGAATGCCGACGGGACCGAGAGGCCGGGAGTCAGAGCATGTGGGCTAAGCTGTGTGCTCGAGAGGGAAACAGCCCAGACCGCCCGCTAAGGCCCCTAAGTCGTCGCTGAGTGGCAAAGGATGTGCCCCTGCCCAGACAACCAGGATGTTGGCTTAGAAGCAGCCATGCATTCAAAGAGTGCGTAACAGCTCACTGGTCGAGTGGGGGCGCGCCGACAATTCACGGGGCTAAGCGACGCGCCGAAGCGGCGGAACGCTAATTCATTTATCGTTGGTAGGGGAGCGTCCCCTGCGCGGCGAAGCCGGAGGGCGACCGACGGTGGAGCGCAGGGGAGCGAGGATGCTGGCATGAGTAACGAGAGCGGCGCGGGAAACGCCGCCGCCGTAAGCCCAAGGTTTCCTGGGCAAGGCTAATCCTCCCAGGGTCAGTCGGGAGCTAAGGCGAGGCCGGCAGGCGTAGCCGAAAGCGCAACAGGCGGACATTCCTGTACCGCCTCGGGACCGTTATCAGACCGACGGGGCGACGGAGAAGGGTACGCAGGCGGGGTTCTGGACGCCCCCGTGAAAGCGCGTAGGCCGCAGGGCAGGCAAATCCGCCCTGCAGGAAAGGCCGAGACGCGAGACGAAGGCATTTGCCGAAGCTGCGGAGCCCACGCTCCCCGGAAAAACCCCTAGGCAGGGCCCGAGGCGCCCGTACCAAAACCGACACAGGTGGGCGGGTAGAGCATACCGAGGCGATCGGGGGAACCATGGTCAAGGAACTCGGCATAACCGCTCCGTAACTTCGGGAGAAGGAGCGCCGCCTCAGGTGGAGGGGCAAGCCCCCCGAGCCCGAGGCGGCCGCAGCGAAACGGCCCAAGCGACTGTTTACCAAAAACACAGGACTCTGCCAAGCCGCGAGGCGAAGTATAGGGTCTGACGCCTGCCCGGTGCCGGAAGGTTACGCGGATGCGTTAGCAGTCTCTGCGAAGCGCTGAAGCCAAGCCCCGGTAAACGGCGGCCGTAACTATAACGGTCCTAAGGTAGCGAAATTCCTTGTCGGGTAAGTTCCGACCTGCACGAACGGCGTAACGACTTGGGCGCTGTCTCGACCATGGACCCGGTGAAATTGCACTATTCGTGAAGATGCGAATTACCTGCGGAAGGACGGAAAGACCCCGTGAACCTTCACTGCAGCTTGGCATTGGCCGTTGGCTCGGCGCGTAGAGGATAGGCAGGAGGCTTTGAAGCCGGGGCGCCAGCCCCGGCGGAGCCGCCCTTGGAATACTGCCCCCTCCGTTCCGGCGGCCTAACGCGGCGCCCTGAACCGGGGCCGCGGACCGTGCCAGGCGGGTAGTTTGACTGGGGCGGTCGCCTCCTAAAATGTAACGGAGGCGCGCAAAGGTTGGCTCAGGACGGTCGGCAACCGTCCCGAGAGCGCAAGAGTGCAAGCCAGCTTGACTGCGAGGCGGACGGGCCGAGCAGGTGCGAAAGCAGGCTCTAGTGATCCGGCGGCACAGAGTGGAACGGCCGTCGCTCAACGGATAAAAGGTACTCCGGGGATAACAGGCTGATCTTGCCCAAGAGTCCACATCGACGGCAAGGTTTGGCACCTCGATGTCGGCTCATCGCATCCTGGGGCTGAAGTCGGTCCCAAGGGTACGGCTGTTCGCCGTTTAAAGCGGTACGCGAGCTGGGTTCAGAACGTCGTGAGACAGTTCGGTCCCTATCCTCCGCAGGCGCAAGTGGATTGAGGAGGTCTGCCCCTAGTACGAGAGGACCGGGGTGGACGGGCCTCTGGTGCAGCGGTTGTCGACCAACGGCACGGCCGCCTAGCTACGCCCGGCACGGATAACCGCTGAAGGCATCTAAGCGGGAAGCCGTCTCCGAGATGAGTCCACTCTTCGGTAAGGGCCCGGGTAGAACACCCGGTCGACAGGGCGCAGGTGCAAGCGGGGCGACCCGCTCAGCCGAGCGCTGCTGATAGCCCGAGCTCTTCGCATCCAGGCATCCAAGAGTCGATGCGCATCGAGAGCAGGCTTCGCTCGCCATGCGGCCGCCAGGGTCGCCCCGGAAGGGGAGGGCCCGGCAGGCTCCATACACTTAGAGCCGCGGGGGAGCGCCCCCCGCGAGCGCGACCTTAGAGGCGGGGATCACCCGGTCCCATACCGAACCCGGCAGTTAAGCCCGCCTTCGCCGAGAGTACTGCGGATCAAGTCCGCGGGAGGCCAGGGCGTCGCGCTCGCGGAGGGCGCTTTTCTATGCGCGCCGCGCAACCGCGTCGAAGGGCCCGCGGGGGGATCCCCCCGCGGGCCCTTCTTGCGTTTTGGGGGGCCGCGATGGGCGGGGTGGCCGGCGGGAGGTTATCCCGCGGGTCCATGCGGCATCTTTCGGGGGGGGGTATCACCCCTTCCGGTCTTTTTGCGCGACTTCGAGGTAGTCGTTTCTTGGCAGCCGACGGGCCGGCCGCTGCCGCTGCGGGGCCTTCATCCGTAAGATGATTCTTCGTGCTTTGACTTTTATTGGGGTGGGTGGCGTCGATTGCTTTGGTTTTGTAACCAAAGGATTTATTGAATGCTCTACACTGACTGTTTTAAAATGTGTGCGAAATGTGTATTTGATAGCGGTATAATCTCAATAGATTTTGAAATGCAGGCTTTGATGGTTTTGGCGAGAGCTGGCGTTCTGGCTGTCGCTGGGAAGGAGGCCTATTATGGCTGTTGATAAGCTGCTTGTTGCATTTGATGAATCTGAAGGATCGAAGCGCGCTTTGCGTGTTGCGTCCGACCTTGCTTCCGTTAATCCAAATGCGCATATTGATTTAGTTTACGTTGTTCCTATTCCGTTGCTGAATTCTGATCAGATGGCAAGTTTTCAGAACATTTTGGACATGATGATTTCCGATGGCGAAGATTTGCTTGCTGCTGCAGTCAATGACATGGGTGAAGGTGTAGCAGAACGTACCGATTCGTTGCTGTTGACGGGCACGAATCCCGCAAGCGAGATTCTTCGGCTTGCTGAACAGCGCGGATACGACATGATCGTGATTGGCAATCGTGGGCTTTCCGGTCTTAAAGAATACACTGGCAGCGTAAGCCATAAGGTGCTAGCAGGTTCTAAAATCCCTGTTTTGGTTGTTAAGTAGCATGCGCTCTGCCGCTTAATGCAACGTAAAGGCCCGTACAGTTTGCAGTGAACTGTACGGGCCTTAGTGTGCGTTTGGTTATGCGTGCCTCGTTCTTCGTTTGAGCTGTTTCTTGCTAGGCTTTTGGTTTCATTTCGCCTTTTTCGCAGCGATTGCCCCAGCTGTCGATAAGCTTGCTGTCACGATAGACGCAGATGATTTCGCAGCGGTTTGCGCATTTATGGCATTCTACTTCGCGTGTTTCAAATTCGAATTCTTGCAGTGCTTCGAAGTTGAACTCGCCGCTGGCCATTGCGCCGTTTGTCGCTTCGCCTTCAGCAGGTTTTCGGGTTGATGCGGGTTCTTCGGCCGCTAGGAGGGCGGCTCCGAACGCGCCCATAAGGTGGCCGTCTGGATCAACGATAACGGGCATGTCCAGTTCGTCTTCGAACGCTTTTACAACGCCGATGTTTTTGGAAACCCCTCCTTGGAACACGACGGGTGCAATGATGTTTTTCCCTTTGCCCACATTGTTCAGGTAGTTGACGGCTACCGATTTGCAAAGGCCGGCAATAATGTCTTCCCGCGCATACCCTACCTGGATTTTGTGCACAAGGTCGCTTTCGGCAAATACGGTGCAGCGCGCTGCAATATTTGCAGGTTTCTTCGACGTTAGGGCAATTTCGCCGAACTGTTCAACTTCTACGCCTAAGCGATGCGCCTGGCTGGAAAGGAAGGCCCCCGTTCCTGCCGCGCAAAGCGTGTTCATGGCGTAATCGATGGCGATGCCGCCGTCAACGCAGATGATTTTGCTGTCCTGGCCGCCAATTTCCAAAATGGTACGCACGTCTGGGTGCAGGTAGGTTGTTCCTACGGCGTGTGCGGTGATTTCGTTCTTGATCACCGAAGCTCCGCACATAGCGCCAACAAGACGGCGTGCGCTACCGGTTGTGCCAACGGCTTTTACGGCAATGGTGTTATGGTCGATTTGACTCCCCAGCTCTGCGATGACACGTCGTGCGGCATCGGTGGGATTGCCTTCGGTCCATTGGTACGAGCGTGCGATAATCTGCCGCTTGGCGTTAATGATGACGCCCTTGGTTGAAATGGAACCGATATCGATGCCAAGAAACGCCTCTTTACGGGCGGAGTTGGAGTGTGGGGTTTGTTGGCTGGTCATCGGTTGTTCTTCTCCTTTTTCATGGCGAGCATGTCATAGAACGCCTCAAGGCGCGTATCAAGGCCGGTATCGCTGGTTTGCGAATCGTAACTGAGGTATAAGATTGGCAGATGCGTGTTGCGGCTTATGTGCTGCAACACGGGCATGCAATCGATTTCGGGCGTACAGCCGGAAGACTTCATATGGATTACACCGTCGAACCCTTCTTGCGCGTATTTCAAGGTGGCGGCGATAGTCAGACTTGAAGTGGGTCCCATGTCATACGTGATGTAATCGGCGGCGCTTGCACGCAGGTTTTTTTCGTTGTAGCGCAAATTGCGGTTTGTCATGTTGAGCATGCGGTGCACCTCAACGCCCATGGCAAGCAGCTTCTTCTCGACGCCTAAGTTGCTTGCTTCGTCAACGGCGGTAAAGTATTCGCCCGCCAAGCCGACGCGCACAGGGTTGGCTGGCTTTGTTATGGGGATGGCTCGGTAGCGGTCGAGCCCTGCCTTTTGGACCGCGGCAATATCTTTATCGCACGTAACGTTTCGCATATCCGCATAGTATGCCTGACGAGCCCGTTCGAAGTCGCCCGGGTTGTTCTCGAACGCGGCATTTGCCAGGAAGAAGTCGTTTGCTTCGTCAAGACATTCGATAAGCTTGAACGTGGCAAGCATATTTACCACCCCGTGCGGGATGCTTACGTTGGGGTTGATTTTTCGCTTGCAAATTTCAACGTATTCCTTGGCGGGTTTACCGGTGACGGTGGCAAAATTCAGCATGTCGAATTCGTAGCCTAGGTCGCGCAGGATGGATTCTTGCAATTCGCCGTAGTAGCCCAATCGGCATGGGCCGGCAAACTGAACGAGCACGTCGGCTCCGAGTTCAAGCGCCTCGATATAGTCGCCAAGAATATGCTTGAACGGGGCGCATACAAAGTCGCTAGAGTACTTGCTTCCCAGCTCGACCGTGCGTTTTGTTGCGGGCGGAAGGGCAACAAAATCTGCGTCAAGCACGTGCTCCACGAAAAACTTGAAAGCGATGTCGTAGTAGCCGTAGCGGAAGAAGGCAACACGTGTGCGAGCGTGGCGGTCACGCTTTTGCTTCTTGCGTGCGGGGCGCAACGTAAAGGAACCCTTCTGCTCGCTTATGGCAACACGCGCTGCTCGGGCACCTTCGGTAAGCTTTTGACCTGCGGTAACAAGGGGCCCAGCGTTGCGGTTTGAAGCGTTACCGGGCGCGGGGTTGCGGCGGTTATTGGGCTGTTGCATGGATGTAGCCGCCTCTTTTCTGGTAACGAAGAATGTCCACAAAGCTCTCAATGCGCGTTTCGAGACCCGCTGTTCCGGTTTGCGCGTCAACCGTTAGGTTCAGGATGGGCTTGCCTTGGATGCAGCGGATAATGGCATCGTCGGTCATGGAGTCGGGGCCGCATGGGAAAGCGCTTACCAGCAGAATGCCGTCAACGGCGTTGTGCAGCTGCATGATGGAACCGATGATTTCGCGGTTCACAACCCAAGGGAGCGTGTCGGAAAACTCGAAGCTTTTTTGCAGCGCGCGTTTTCTGTCGCATTGATCGGCGAATAAGAGCGTAACGCCCATGTTGGTTAGCATGTCCTCTAAGGCTCCGCCCATGAACGGGTCGTGCGCAAGGTAAGGGTGCGCTGCAAGCAAGATGGTGATGTCGCTTTTGCTGCGGTTTTGCAGTATGCGTTGTTGGCGGCTGACAGCTTCCGCTTCTGCTTGCTGCTGGGCGTGCAGCGCAGCATTCCAGGCATGTTTCGCCTGGCGAGGTGCACACCCGAAATCGGCGGCAAGGGCCAAGAACGCATCTTGCATGGAGGTGTGCTCGATGGTTTCGTTAACCTGGCACGACACAATGGTTGGTGCCTTCTCAACGAAGGTGTTCGCCACCATGTCGGGGAGCGCTTGAAACTTCGTGCAGAACGATTTGAAGTTACCAAGGTTGTCGATGCAGGGCACGAAAATGCCATCGCAGTTGCCGATAAGGGAAGCCACGTGGCCCATGTAGATTTTTGAAGCAAGGCAGCACTCATCGTTTGAAAGCGCGCTACCGCGTTCAACTGTTTCCCGGTCGGTTGGCTTGCTTACAACCGGCTTGCGATCGATTGCTCGGAAGAATTCGGTCCACAGCGTCGCGTAACGGTGGTATAGCAGCGCTTGTGGAATGCCGATGCGCTGCAGATTGGCGTATTTCGCCTGACCGCGGAATACGGTTGATTTCATTCCCCTCTCCTTCACACATAGAAATGCACCCGTGAATACAGGTGCATGTGATGGGTAGAACCATACCAGAAGAGTGGAAGGCATTCGTAACGAAACTGTGCATTAACCATGAAAGTGTGGAACTATTGTTACCTTCGCACTGGCTGCGGGCGAGGGAGCGGCGCGCTAGCGTACACGCAGCTCCCAGAACGCAACGGCGCTGGCGGCTGCAACGTTAAGGCTGTCCACGTTGTGCTTCATGGGGATGCGCACGGTGTAATCGCAGTTTGCGATAGTGTGCGCTGCAAGCCCGTCTCCTTCGGTGCCCAATACCAGCGCAAGGCGTTCCTCGGAGGCAAGTTGAGGGTTGTCAAGCGAGATGGAGTTGTCGGAAAGCGCAAGTGCGGCTGTTTTGAAGCCTAAGCTGTGCAGCAACGGAATGCCGTCATGAGCCCATGAGCCAGCGCCCGTTGCGCCGGAATCGACACCGATGCGCGCCCACGGCACCTGAAACACCGTGCCCATGGAAACGCGAACTGCGCGGCGGTACAGCGGATCGTAGCAAGCTTGCGTGACCAGCACCGCGTCAATGCCAAGGGCCGCTGCGCTGCGAAAGATAGCGCCAACGTTGGTGTGGTTTGTGATGTCTTCAAGCACGGCAACACGTCGGGCGTTGCGGCAAACGTCTTCAACGCTGGCGGGTGCCGGGCGGCGAAACGCGCCAAGCGCTCCGCGGGTAAGCTCAAAGCCGGTTAACTTCTTGAGCTGCCCGTGAGGTACTATGAAAACGGGCAGGTCGAAGTTGGGGTAGCGCTGTGAAATCTGTTCGATGATGGGCTGCATACCGGGAAGGAATTTCTCTTCCATAAGCAGGGAAAGCGGTTGCATGCCGCCTGCTACGGCTCGTTCGATAACCTTTGCTGATTCTGCTATGAACATGCCCTTTTCGGGCTCAAGCTTATTGCGCAGCTGCACTTCGGTAAGGCGCGCGTAAGCGTCAAGGCGTGGGTCGTCTATGGTGTTGACGTTGATGATCATGAATGTCTCCTGGCTAGCGTTTGTGACTTTCCATGATACCCGAAGGGTGTGCACGTTGCGTGCGAGCAGCGGGTGCGGGGTATACTTGCGGGGAGCAAATCGGCTGTGAAGGAGCTGAACATGGAAGAGAGCGTACAGCGCGAAAACGCATTGGAGCGGGCGGCGCATCCGGTTGGTCATCCGGCGTTTGACCAGTTTGTGGCAACGATTTCGGCGTTGCGCGCGCCCGATGGGTGCCCGTGGGACCGTGAACAAACGCACCGGTCAATTGCGCATAACATGATTGAAGAGGCGTATGAGGCCGTTGATGCCATAGAGTCGGGTGACGTTGCCCACCTGCGAGAAGAGCTGGGCGATGTGCTGCTGCAGGTGGTACTGCAAAGCCAGATTGCGCAAGATGCAGGCGAGTTCGACATTGAAGACGTTGCCGCTGATGTGAACGCGAAAATGGTGCGTCGTCACCCGCATGTGTTCGGCGGTGCTGATGCCGCTGATGCTGCGGAGGTGTTGAACCTATGGGAGCAGGTGAAGCTTGCCGAGAAGCAGGCGGCAGACGAAACCGCGTCGTCCGCCGCAGAGGACGGCGACGCTGCGCCTGCGAAGCCGGTTGGGCTGCTAGAGGGCGTGCTGGTGAGTTTTCCCGCGTTGATGCAGGCACAGAAGATATCGCGCAAGGCTGCTGCGGCGGGGTTTGAATGGGACACGCTTGCGGACGTGTGGGATCAGGTTCGCAGTGAGGTTGCTGAGCTGAACGAGGCTTATGAGCAGGCGCCGAAGTCGGCCGACGGGAAAGTCGAGGGCGACTCCGCGGCGGTTGCGCACGTTGAGGAGGAGCTGGGCGATGTGCTGTTCAGCATGGTAAATGTTGCGCGCCGCATGGGTGTGAACGCGGAAAATGCGCTTCGTGCAAGCTGCAGGAAGTTTCGCAGCCGGTGGGGTGCAATGGAACAGCTGGCGTTCGAGCAGGGCGTGCGCTTGGAGGATATGACCACGCAGCAGCAAAATGAGCTGTGGTTTCAGGTGAAAGCGGTTGAACGGATGCAGACGGAGTAGCTGCTGCTTGAAAGCGAAATGTGCAGTTCAAGGGCGATTTTCTGCACATACGGGTTTTGCGGGGTTGAGTAACGAAACGGTTTGAAAACGCCCGCAGCGTGGCCTTGCTTGCCGCAGGTGGGGTATCATAAGAGGCGAAACAAACGCGCCGCAGCTTTCCTTTTTTCGCGAAGCGCGCGGCGCGCTTTCGGCGCGGAGGGGCCGAAAGCGTTTATCGTGAAGGAGCTTTCATCTATGACAACCACTGGTGAACCCGCAAATACGGGTAAGCTGCAGGGCCGCACCATCACCGATGAGGCGAAAAAGAAGCTGCCCATTCCCAATGTCCCCGACTTAAACGCGTTCAACGTAAACAACGACTTGCATGTGAACCCCGAAAGCATGGAGACGCTGCATAAAGCAAGCGTGGAAACCATGTCCATCATGCAGAAATACAAAGCGGCAATGCGCGAGATGAAGGTGCGTCTGGAAATTCTTGACCAGGACCTGAATTTGAAGAAGCACCGTAACCCCATCCACCATATCGAAAGCCGCCTGAAAACGCCGGCAAGCATCTACGAGAAAATCGGGCGCTACGGGTACGAGCCGACGCTTGAGAACATGGAGCGGTACATCTTGGATATTGCCGGTATTCGCGTGATATGCCCGTATATCCAAGACGTGTACAGCCTGTTTGAGTTGCTCAACCGCCAGGACGACCTGGAAATTATCAAGGTGAAGGATTACATTGCCGCACCGAAGCCAAACGGCTATCGCAGCTTGCACGTTATTGTGCGCATCCCCGTTTTCTTCATGGACAAGAAGGAGTCCATTCCGGTTGAAATCCAGCTGCGCACGCTGGCCATGGACTTTTGGGCCAGCCTTGAGCATGACCTGAAATACAAAGCGGTCAGTGAGGTACAGGGCATTGACGCAAGCAGCGAGTTAAAAGACTGCAGTCGCATCATCGAAGAGGTTGAGGCGCGCATGCAGGTGCTTGCTGGGGCGCTGGAACCCGAAGACTAAGGTTGTTGAACGCGCGCGAACGGCCCGGTGGCTGTTCGCGCATGCTCATTTTTTTGCGCCCGATTGACTTTGAGTTAACTCCAACAATTATCATGAGATGCAACGAGAGGAGCATTTCATGAAATCAGAGTTTGCAAACGTGCCGAAGCTGGGCTTTGGCTGCATGCGCTTGCCGCTAACCGATCCCAAAGACGTTACCGCCATTGATATCGAGCAGGTAAAAGACATGGTGGACGAATTTTTGCGCGCGGGTGGAACGTATTTCGACACGGCATTTGTATACCACAACGGCCAGTCCGAGGTTGCGCTGCGCAAGGCGCTGGTTGAGCGCTATCCGCGTGAAAGCTTCACTATTGCTACAAAGTGCCTGGCCTGGGCGCTGCCCGACGCCGAAACGGCTAAAGCATGCCTGGACACGTCGCTTGAGCGTCTTGGCACCGACTATGTCGACTACTATTTGCTGCACAACGTAGGTGGTGACCGCACGCAGAAATTCGATGATTTCGGCTTGTGGGAATGGGCACAGGAAATGAAGGCTGCGGGCAAAATCCGCCACGTAGGGTTCAGCATGCACGATGGTCCGGAAACGCTTGAAGCTTTGCTGCAGGCGCACCCCGAGGTTGATTTCATCCAGCTGCAGGTGAACTACCTGGATTGGGACAGCCCGGTGGTGCAGTCGCGCCGCAATATGGAAGTGGCGCAGAAGTACGACATGCCCGTTGTTGTGATGGAACCGGCGCGCGGCGGCCGTTTGGCCGATTTGCCGGAAGCGGTTGCTGAGCCTTTGCTGGCGTGCCGCCCCGATTTAAGCCAAGTTTCGTGGGCGTATCGCTTCTGCTTCAACCAACCCAACGTGATGACGGTGCTTTCCGGCATGTCCACCATTGAGCAGATGCGCCAAAACCTTGCGGAGTGGCGCGACCACGGCAGCGCTTTTTCCCCCGAGGAGCAGGCTGCCTTGAACAAAGCACGCGATGTGCTGGCGGCCATGCCCACGGTGCCGTGCACGAATTGCCGCTACTGCGTGAAGGGCTGCCCGCAACAAGTTGCTATCCCCGAGATTATGAACCTGCTGAACCTGGAAGTTCAAACGCAGAACACCGAATTTGCCAAGCAGCAGTACAGCTGGCAGGCAGTGCCCGGGCGTGCAAGCGATTGTGTCCAGTGCGGTGCGTGCGAATCTATGTGCCCGCAAAGCATCAACATTATCGAGCAGCTTGAGAAGGCCGCCGAGCATTTCGAATAGCGCGAACGGATATAAAGAACGAAACGGCTTGGTTGCGATGCGAATCGCAACCAAGCCGTTGTTGTGCGGCGGGAACTTCTTCCGTGCATGGAAGAGTGGGCGCCGCTTGCCTTGCTTATGCCAGTTTACTCTGCAGCTCTTTTGCGGCTGCGGCCTTATCGAAGTTGCCGCCGGTGCGCTTCGTGAGCTCGCCCATCACGCGGCCCATTTCCTTTTTCGTGGTGGCGCCGGTTTCGGCCAGCACCGTGTCAATAAGCGCGGAAAGCTGCTCGCCGGCAAGCTGTTGGGGCAGCAACTCTTCGAGGATTTTGACCTGGGCAGCCAGCGTGTCGGTGCGCTCTTGGTTGTTGGCGGCCTTGATGGAACCCTCAAGCGTTTCTTTCGTTTGCTTGATTACGCGCTTGGTCATATCGTTGACGTCTTGCTCGGTGATCTCGCGGCGTTCGTTCACCTCGATGTTCTTGATTTCGCCGTGCACTTGGCGAAGAATGGACAGGCGTACTTTGTCGTGCGCTTTCATTGCCTGCTTGATGTGCTCTTTCAGCTCGTCGTACTGCATAGGTGCTCCTTGATTGGGTGTTTGGCGTGCAAAACGCCTGTATCTCGCTAGCTAGTATAACCCTGCTTGCAAGCGGCGCGCTTCCGCTACGTAACCGCATTGCTACGCCCGCGCAGCCCGGCGGTTATTTTTCGCAACCGTATGGTATAAAAGGCGTATGGATACCGAAATGACACCTAAAATTTCGCAGCAGGCCGCCAAAAGCGGGGCCTGCGCAGCTGCGTCTTCTCACGCCTGGACCCCTTCTCAGCTTAAGCCGCACAACCTGCGCGAGGCAAAGGCCCATCGAAACGAGCCCACGGCAACGTCGGCTAACGAGCACAACAAAAAGCATAACGTGCGCGAGTACACGCTAGGCGAGGAAATTGCCAACTCCGTGTCGCACGGCATAGGGGCGTTGCTCGCCATTGCCGCAATCCCCATTCTGGTGGTGAAAGCGGTAGGGCACGGCGGCGGCATTTTGCTGTTTGCCGCACTGGTGTACTCGCTTACCATGCTACTGGAATACACCATGTCAACGTTGTATCACGCCATTGCCGTCGATAAGGCAAAGCGCGTGTTCAAAGTGCTGGACCACAGCTGCATCTATTTGTTCATCGCCGGTTCCTATACGCCGTTTTGCCTGATCACGCTTGCAGATGCGGGCGGGGCGTGGCTGTGCGCGTTTGTGTGGGCGCTTGCGATTGTCGGCGTGGCGTGCGAGGCGTTTTGGGTGTTTCGTCCGCGTTGGATTTCCGCGGTTTTGTATTTGGCGCTTGGATGGGCCATCGTGTGGTTTTTGCCGGCGCTTATCTCTGCTATTCCCGCGGCAGGGCTTTGGCTGCTGGTGGCGGGCGGCCTGTGCTATTCGGTCGGCTGCATTTTCTACGTGCTGAAGAAAATCCCGTACATGCACTCCATATTCCACTTATGGGTTGTAGCGGGAAGCGTGCTGCAATTCCTGGCCGTGGTACTGTATGTCATGTAGTCTGTTTGGCTAAGGAATTGTTGAGCCTATAGGGAAGCGGTTGGACGCATGAACTCAAGAAACGAAGACGGGGACAGTAGCAAGCAGGGGTTGAAAGGCTTGTTCGGGCTTTGGGGCGCGCAAAAACGCCAGACGCCTTCGGCTGAAGATGAGATTAAAGATTTCGTGGCGGATAGCGATGACTTGCTTGATGACGAGAAGCGCATGATCCACGAGATTTTGGATTTGGGCGACATGGACGCTGGCGAAATCATGACGCCGCGCGTTGACATGATTTTGGTGGAAGACACCGAAACGGTTCGCCAGGCCGTTGATCGCATGATGGGCACAGGGTATTCTCGCTTGCCCGTATTCCACGAGGACATAGACCGTATCGTCGGTGTTGTGCACTACAAGGATTTGGTGCCGCCGGTGCTAGACGGTCGCGGTGACGACCCGGTGGTTGATTACACGTTCGAGCCGCTGTTCGTGCCCGAATCGAAAGACGTGTTCCCGCTGCTTACCGAGATGCAAACGAAACGGCAACAAATGGCCATCGTAGTGGACGAATACGGTGGAACCGATGGTTTAATTACCGTTGAAGACATTGTTGAGGAAATCGTAGGCGAAATTGTCGACGAAACCGATCGCGAGCGGCCTATCCTAAAGCAGGAAGGGCCCGATTCGTGGCTGGCCGATGGGCGTTTCCCGGTTGAGGATGCCGTGGAGATGGGTTGGCCGCTTACGGAGTCTGAGGACTACGAAACCATTGCGGGTTGGGTGCTGAGCATGCTAGACACCGTGCCGCAAACGGGTTATTCGTTCGAAAAGGATGGGTTCCGCTTCACGATTCACTCTATGCGCCGCCGCCGTATCCTTGCGGTGCGCGTGGAGCGCCTTGATGGCGCAAGCGATGCCTCAACGGAAAAGAATGGGACTGACCAGGAGGAACGGTGACGAAGCAGCGCCAGATGTACCGGTCGCGCAATGCGCTGGTAGGCGGCGTGTGCGCCGGCATGGCGGAGTTCTTCAACGTTGACCCGGTGGTCATTCGCATTTTCTTTGTTGCGTTCGCGTTTTTGACGCTTGGTTTTGGCGGCTTTTTGTACTTGGCGTTGTGGGCGGTTTTGCCGAAGGCGCCAAAACGCGTGCGCCCAGTTGATGTTGAACCTCAATCGGTGCAGTCTGACACGTTTGGCGTTGTGGACTGCCGCAGTGCTCGCGGGAAAAACGCGGCGAATGTCCGATACGCTCAAATTGCGCCATATGTGGGTGCTGCGCATTTGCCGCCCGAGCCCCCTTCGGTTGCGCAATCGCTCGGGCGTTCAGATGACGCTGTTTCGGGCGAAACCGGCGGCGTTTTGGAAGGGAACGGGGCTTCTGCCCCGGAGTCTTCCTCCGCCGTGAATCAAGTCCCAGCTGATACTGCTAATGCTTGCAAGCCTTCTTCGGCGTTGATATGCGCGGCTTTGCTTGCGGGCAGCCTGCTGGTGTCGGCGGGCGTTTCCGTTGCCGTGTCTGCTCTTATTCGCGGCGTGGCATGGTGGCAGTGCTGGCCAGTAGCCTTAGTGGTGCTGGGCATTGTGCGCATGTCCGTGCCAGGTGGCAAACAAGTGCAGGCGGCAACGTTTTTGCTGGGCGTGTTGCTTTTGTCGGCGGGGCTCATGCTGCTTCCCATGAGCGTGGGCGTTGTTGCGTGGGAATCGCTTGAAACCATGACGGAGCGTTTGTGGCCTTTGCTGGTTGGCGCCGTGGCGTGCTTTGCGGTGGGCCTACATGCATACCGCCCCGTTCCGGTGTTGATTGCGGCGCTGCTTATCCTGGCGTTTTGCGTGTTGGGATTAACGCTGTACGCGGAACCTGGGCCTTTGCGCGAGCTGGCGTTTGTGACGCCGCTCGGCCGCGAGCATGACATTGTGCTTCCTTTTACTCGTTTTCGGTAACATTGTTGCGGCGGACGGTGCGCAGGCTTCGTCCGCTGCTCTTTTTGTAACGACCGCTGGCCGGTTGAGCGCTGTGGGCGTGGTCTTATCAGGCGCGGCAATTGTCTACCGCTTATCTGGGAAAATGCGAAATCGTGCTTTGTCAACCGAACAAATGATGGAGGGCGTCTCCATAAAATTTGGCTCTGATAAGGCCCTCCGGTAAAATATACCCTGTCAAAAACAGCATACGCCCGTCTGACAGCAACTCCTGCAACAATGAAATACGCTGTCGCCGCTTCAGCGGCTTAGGGTAGTGCGCTGTGAGCGAAAGGTATTGTTTGAAGAAACGAAATGCACATCCGAAAACGGGGCTGGCGCTGAAAATCGCCGGTCTTGCTTGCGCTTCGTGCGTGTTGGCAGCTTGCCTGGGTGTTGGCTTTGCAACTGCCGCAAATGGCGTTTCCCACGATATGCAAACGTTCGGTATTAGCGAAACCAACGCGCAGGGCGGTGCCTCGGGCTCCGCTGAATCCTTGTCCGATAAGGCTAACGACGCTTCCGCTACGGCAACGTCTCGTTTGGCAACGGCAAGCACGCGTAACATCTCCAAGGGTGTTGCCGCTATTGAAGCTGAAGAGCAGGCGGCTCGTCTTGCTGCTGAAGAAGCGCAACGCATCGAGGATCAAGCGCACACCGATGCAGCGCTGGCGAACCGCGCAGCTCAGCTTTCACGTGATGCCGGTGCTGGTTTGACGGGCTTGTCCGAAGTTGATTGGAACGTAAGCAAGGCCGACTTCATGAGCGAGTGGACGGCGCGCATCGATGCGTATTTAGCAGGCAGCCCGCTTGCAGGGTATGGCGCAAACTTCGCCGAAGCTGCGTGGGAATACGGCGTTGACCCGCGTTTTTCCCCGGCAATTTCCAATACGGAATCCACGAAGGGTCTGAATTGCTTCCGCAGCCATAATGCGTGGGGTTGGATGGGCGACACGTCGTGGGGCAGCTGGAGCGAGTCCATCAACGCGCATGTGCAAGGGCTTGCAAAGGGTTATGGCTATACCATTTCCCTGGCCAATGCGAACAAGTATTGTCCGCCAACGTATGAAGATTGGTATGCGAAAACGTTGGCTCAAATGGAGTTGATATAGCGGAAGGCGGCCGATGGGCCGCCTTTTTTCGTGGGTCAACGGCTCCGCATTGTTTTGGCTTGTTGGCTTCCTGGACGTCGCGAAATGGTTATGCCGCTTCGCCGGCCTGCAAAAGTTTATGAGTCGAAACGATGCGAAGCCATCGAGCCATCCTTTTGCGCTATTCTGTTGCCTGAACTTCGGGAAGGATGATGCATGAGCAACGTTATTGTGGTGGGGTGTGGCCGTGTGGGGTCGCAGCTTGCCAACATGCTTTCAGATAACGGCAGCAATGTGTGCGTGATCGACCGCAACGTGGACGCGTTCGCCAATTTGGGCCGTAACTTCAACGGGTCCACCATTCAAGGCGTTGGTTTCGATGAGGAAACGCTGGAAAAGGCGGGCATTGAAGAGTGCAACGTGCTGGCGGCGGTAACGCAGCTGGACAACACGAATCTGATGTGCTGCGAGGTGGCGAGTCGTTTGTTCGACGTGCCGCACGTGATTGCCCGTCTGTACAACCCCGATCACGAGCGCGCATACATGCAGCTTGGCATTGACTACGTGTGCGGTACCTCGCTGGTGGCAGAGGACGTGTTCAGCAAAGTAGTTTCGGGCCATGGGGCACACCTGGACACGTTCGGCGAATTTGAGGTGCTGCGTTTTTCGCTGAACCTTAGCTGGGCGGAGAAAAACACCATTCGCGTGTCCGAGCTTGAACGCGACCACGACATTCGCATCGTGGCGTTTGAGCGCGGCGACGGCAGCGCCAGCTCCATTCCCACGCGCGAGTCGATTCTGTACAACGGCGATTCGGTGCTTGCATGTGTGCGCCACGAACTGATCGAGCAGTTCAGCAAGTACATTCAGGATTAGTTTGGTTTCGTTTGCCTGCCGGCAAACGAACTGTCTCGACGTTGTGCGGGGCTGTGGCGCATCGCCTTGCCTTTCAACTGCAGTGGCATGGGTCGAAGCCCTATGCCGCTTTGTTTCAAGGCAATTCGATACACCACAGCCCCGCTCACTGACTTTAGTACGAATGGGAGGTTTTCGTGTACGTAGTGATTGCCGGCGGTGGCAAGATTGGCGAATATTTGGCGAACGTGCTGCTGGAAAGCGGCAACGATGTGACCATCATCGAAGAGGACCTGGAAACGGCCGATCGCCTGTCGGTGGTATTGCAAGGCCGCTACCTGGTGATTCACGGCGATGGCTGCGATTCGAAGTATCAGGAAGATGCGGGCATTCGCCGCGCGGACGTGTTTGTGGCCACAACCGGCCAAGACGACGACAACCTGGTATCGTGCGAAATCGCGCAGCGCGTGTTCAATGTTCCGCGTTGCATTGCGCGCGTGAACAGCCCGAAGAACCTGCGTATTTTCCGCGAGGTGGGCATCGAATGTGTGTCGTCTACCACGCTTATCGCAAACATGATTGAAGAGGAAACGTTGCTGGGCAGCGTGTCGGTTGTGTCGTCGCTTACGCACGGCAACGTGATGCTTACCGAGGTGGTGGTGCCGCGCATGCGCCATCATTCCAACGACGCGGGCGTGTTGGCGTCTGCTATCCCCATGCCACAAGATAGTTTGATTGCGGCGGTTGCCTCGCGCGACGATGTGGAAGTGGTGAACGAGGACACGGTGCTGTTCCCGGGCGACAAGGCCATCGTGGTGGCGGATAACGAAGCCATCGACGAGGTTCGCGCAATCTTCAAGGGGTTGTAGCAAAAAGAAAGGAGCCTTCGGCTCCTTTCTTTTTGCTCGCATTTTGCGGTTAACGCGGCGTGTTTGCCAGCTCGTCAAGCGCTTCTTGCGGGGTGTACTTGCAGGTGCCGTCGCCTAGCTTCACCACGTCGATGCTGTCGCCGGCTTTCACCTGGCCTGTGGTGAGCGCTACGAAGAAAATGCCCTCACGCGGGAAGATGCAATCGCCGGCCAGATAGTAGATGGCGCATTTCTGGTGGCACACCTTGCCCTGCTGCGAAAGCTCCAGCAGCACGTCATCGCCGATTTTGATTTGCGTGCCAAGCGGCAGCGCCATCAGGTTGATGCCCTCGGTGGTGATGTTCTCAGCGAAGTCGCCTTCTTTCACATCAAGGCCGCGGGCCTGGGCCTTTGCGATGGACTCCCACGCCAAAAGGGAGACCTGGCGATGCCATTCGCCAGCATGCGCGTCTTCGGCAACGCCGTGATGCGCTTGGATGGTAACCGGGCCATCAACCACGGTTTTGCGCGTGCCCTTGCGCTTGGAAACGCATACGGCGCGCACGGTGCCGTGCGTGGTGCTTTCAGCGTTGGGGCCTTCCATGCGGCCCTTTTCAAAAACAGTAACATTCTCGCCAGCTGCGCACGTTGCGCAATCCGCTTCGCATGCGGTGCAGGCGTTTTCCTGCGCGGCGGTATCGTTTGTTTGCGTCATAAGTCCCCCAATAAACCTAGCGAACAACTGGGAGCATCCTATCATATCTGAGGACGATTCGGCGAGAGTGCACGTTGAATCCGCGAATGGTTGCGAACGGTGCGGGCTGCCGAGCATCGCTCGCGTAAGGGCGTTTCGCGTACGTAAAGCATTTGCAGAAACATGCGCAGGTTCACGCTAGGCGTGTGGCCTGCGGTATTATGGCCTTACCAACTAGCAAGCGCGAAAGGGGTCGTTGTGATCAACCGCTACACGCGCCCGGCCATGGGCGCCATCTGGGAGCTTCAGAACAAGTTTTCCATCTGGAAGGAAATCGAGGTGCTGGCATGCGAGGCGCAGGCCGAATTGGGCCAGACCGGCATCACGAAGGAAGAGGCGCAGTGGATTCGCGACCACGCCGACTTCACGGTTGAGCGCATTGACGAGATTGAGCAGGTAACGAACCACGACGTTATTGCGTTTACCACTTGCATGGCCGAGTACATTGACGCCGATGTGCCCGAGGGTCAGGAAAAGCCTAGCCGCTGGGTACACTATGGCATGACGTCGTCCGACTTGGGCGATACGGCGCTGTCGTACCAGATCACGCAGGCCATTGACATTATCCTGGACGACATCAAGCAGCTGGGAGAGACGTGCAAGCGCCGCGCGTTCGAATTCCAAAATACGCTGTGCGTGGGCCGCACCCACGGTATCCATGCCGAGCCTATGACGTTTGGTATGAAGTTCGGCAGCTGGGCCTGGGCGCTTAAGCGCGCGCAAACGCGTTTGGAGCAGGCTCGCGAAGTTGCCGCTACCGGCGCTATTTCCGGCGCGGTGGGCACGTACTCCAGCATTGACCCCTACGTTGAGCAGTATGTGTGCGAAAAGCTGGGCCTGACGCCCGACCCGCTGTCCACGCAGGTGCTGGCGCGCGATCGCCACGCTCAGGTTATGTGCGCGCTTGCTTGCGCCGCCGCAACGCTGGAGTCCATTGCTATGCAAGTGCGCCTGCTGCAGCAAACCGACGTTATCGAAGCGGAGGAACCGTTCAAGAAGGGCCAGAAGGGATCGTCGGCTATGCCGCATAAGCGCAACCCCATCACAGCCGAGCGTGTGTGCGGCCTGGCTCGTTGTGTGAAGGCGAATGCCCAGGTGGCGCTTGACAACGTGGCGCTGTGGTTCGAGCGCGACATCAGCCACTCCGGTACGGAGCGCGTGGCACTGGCCGACAGCTTCATTGCGCTGGACTACATGTTCGGCAAAATGCAGTGGATGCTGGATGGCCTGCAAACCTATCCGGCAAAAATGGAGCACAACGTGTGGCGCACGAAGGGCCTCATCTTCTCCAGTAAGGTGCTGCTTGCCCTGGTGAACACGGGCATCACGCGCGAGGATGCGTACGTTATCGTGCAGCGCAACGCCATGGCCGTGTGGGAAGACATCCAAAACGCGGTTGATGGTCCTACGTATCGCGAGCGCCTGGAAGCCGACCCCGAGGTGAAGCTTTCCAAGGAAACGCTTGACGAGATTTTCGATCCGTGGGACTTCCTCACGCGCAAAGACGAAGTGTTCAAGCGCCTGGAAAATCTGACTTTTTAGGTTATAGAAACCTGGAACGAGTAAGGGCTTGCAGTTCGAATGAACCGCAAGCCCTTTTCTTTAAGACTGTTTGTTACTAGCCGACGGCAGGGTTATGCGCGCAGGAATGCCTCGTAGCCGCGTTCCGCCTCGTAGATGTCGGCCTTGCTGGTGGCTTCCCAGGGGCTGTGCATGGAAAGTACCGCCACGCCGGAGTCGATAACGTCCATGCCGTATTTAGCAGGGATGTATGCAATGGTTCCGCCGCCGCCGGCGTCAACTTTGCCCAGTTCGCAGGTTTGGAACTGCACATCGGCATCGTCCATGATTTTGCGGATGCGGGCCATGTATTCGGCGCGTGCGTCATTGCTGCCCGATTTGCCGCGTGCGCCCGTGTATTTGTTGAACACCAGGCCGCGGCCCAGGTACGCGCTGTTCTTCGGCTCGAACACGCTGGCGTAGGCGGGGTCAAGGCCGGCGGACACGTCGGAGGAAAGCATGGCGGAAGCGGCCAGCGCGCGGCGCAGCGGCAGCATGCCGCCCTCGCCGGCAAGCTCCATGATTTCGGCGATGGTATTCTCGAAGAACTGCGACGCCATGCCCGTGGCACCCACGCTGCCGATTTCCTCTTTGTCAACCAGCACGCACACGCCGGTGCGGTCAAGCTTGTCGCCGGCAACGGCCAGCTGCGCCACCAACGAGGTGTAGGCGCACACGCTGTCGTCCTGGCCGTAGCCCAGCACCATGCTGCGGTCAAAACCCAGGTCGCGCGCGCGGCCGGCGGGCACAACTTCCAACTCGGCGGACAGGAAGTCCTCTTCTTCGATGTCGTATTTCTCGTTCAGCAATTTCAGGGCAAACGCCTTTACGGGCTCTTTCTGCTCCTCGGCTTCGCCTTCGTCGTTGCGTACCACCAGCGGGCGGTTACCTACCAGAATGTCAAGCGCTTCGCCTTCTACAACCTCGCTGGCTTTTTTGCCCATCTGCTGGTTTGCCAGGTGAATTAGCAGGTCGGACACGCAGAACACGGGATCTTCCGGGTCTTCGCCGATTTTCACGTCAACCACGCTGCCGTCTTTTTTTGCCACAACGCCGTGCAGCGCCAGCGGGATGGTGACCCACTGGTAATGCTTGATGCCGCCGTAGTAGTGCGTGTCCAAGAAGGCGAAGTCGTTGGACTCGTACAGCGGGTTTTGCTTCACGTCAAGGCGCGGGCTGTCAATGTGCGCGCCCAGGATGTTCATGCCCTCGGTAAGCGGGCGCGCGCCCAGCTGTACCAAAATAACGGCCTTGCCGCGCATGGTTGCCCACACTTTGTCGCCCGGAACAAGTTTACGACCTGCGGAAATGGCATCGCTCAAGCTTTCGTAGCCCGCAGCTTCGGCGCTGCGGATAGCGGCAGCGGAAAACTCGCGTTCGGTTTTGTTCTCGGAGATGAAGTCGATGTAGCTGGCGGCAAGCTGTTCAAGCTCGGCAAGCTGGTCGTCATCGTAGCGTTTCCACGCCGATTCACGTTCCATACGTAACTCCTTACGCTCGGGATTTTGCTCGCAGCAAATGGTACGCCAACCGCGCAAACCGCGCCAGATGAGTCAAAAGATACCGGGCTCGTTTTGACTCATGAACTTTTGCGCGACGGGATGGCCCAGCTTTCCTTACCCGAAAGTAACGGATTCCACGCATTTGACGAAGGTGGGGCGTAGCGGGCCTTTGGTGGGGGATAATCAAACAGATTACCCTTGGAACCGAAAGGCATTTCATGCTGCAACTAATAGATGTGTGCAAGTCCTATACGGTGGCGGACTTCACGCAAACCGCGCTCGACCATGTGTCGGTGGCGTTCCGCGACAGCGAGTTTGTGGCGGTGCTGGGCCCCTCGGGCTCGGGCAAAACCACCATGCTTAACATTATTGGCGGCCTTGACCACTACGACAGCGGAAACCTGCTGATCGACGGCGTGTCCACGCGCGAATATAAAGACCGCGATTGGGACACGTATCGTAACAACCGCATTGGTTTCGTGTTCCAAGCGTATAACCTGATTCCGCATCAAACCATTCTGGAAAACGTGGAGCTGGCGCTTACCCTTTCGGGCGTTTCGCGTGCCGAACGTCGCCAGCGCGCGATCGAGGCGCTTGGCCGCGTGGGGTTGGCCGACCATGTTAACAAGAAGCCCAATCAGTTGTCGGGCGGCCAGATGCAGCGCGTGGCCATTGCCCGTGCGCTCATCAACGACCCGGAAATCCTGTTGGCTGATGAACCTACAGGCGCGTTGGACTCCAAAACCAGCGTGCAAATTATGGACCTGCTTACCGAAATTGCGAACGACCGCCTGGTTATTATGGTCACGCATAATCCTGAGCTGGCCGAACAGTACGCCACACGCATCGTTACGCTGGCTGATGGCGCTATTCGCAACGACACGCGTCCGTTTGACCCCAACGCCGAAAATGAGCCGCGCCGCGCAGCTAAGCAGGCTCGTCGCACAAGCATGTCGTTTCTCACGGCGCTTTCGCTGTCGTTTAAGAACCTGCTTACGAAAAAGGGCCGCACGCTTATGACGGCGTTTGCCGGCAGCATCGGCATCATTGGCATTGCGGCCATTTTGTCTCTGGCAAACGGTGTGAACAACTACATTGCCAATGTGGAAGAGGAAACGCTTTCCGAGTACCCGCTGCAAATTCAAGACCAGGGCTTCGACATGACCAGCATGATGGGCCTGGGCAGCGATAGCGGAAATTCCGGCAGCTCGTCTGGCAACCTGCTGTCCGGTGCGTCTGACGACGATTCCGGCAAACCTGTTCACGAATCGAAAATGATTGCCAACACGTTCGACAGCATCGGCAGCAACGACCTGGCGTCTTTGAAGGAGTATTTCGACTCGGGCGACTCGGGGGTGGAGCCGTACGTGAGCTCCATTGAATACGGGTATAACGTTACGCCGCAAATTTTCAGCCCCGACACTGCAAACGGCGTGCGCCAGGTAAACCCCGACAAGTCGTTCAGCAGCATCGGCCTGGGCTCAACTACGGCGTCGAACGGCATCATGTCGTCCATGATGAGCACGAACATTTTCTACGAACTGCCCGACAACATGGGCATGGTGGAAGGTCAATATGACGTTATGGCTGGTCATTGGCCTGAAAACTACAATGAAGTTGTGCTGGTGCTTACCTCGAACGGCAACGTGAGCGATTTCATGCTGTATTCCATGGGCCTGCGTGATCACGCCGAGCTCGATAACATGGTACGCGCCTTCGCCAATGAAGAAGAGGTTACGGCGCCGAGCGACAGCCTGTCTTTCTCGTACGACGACCTTATGAACGTTGAGTTCAAGCTGGTGAATGCCGCTGATTTTTACCAGCACGATGACGAATACGGCGTATGGAAAGATAAATCCGGCGATGACAGCTATATGAAAGACCTGGTGAACAATGGGGAAACGCTGAAGATTGCCGGTGTTGTGAAGCCGAAGGCCGATGCGAAAATCACCTCGCTGCAAACGGGACTGTATTACCCCACCAGCTTGGTGAACCACCTTATCGACCAGGCTGACGGCAAGCAGATTGTACAAGAGCAGAAGGCAAGCCCGGCGAAAAACGTTATCACCGGCAAGTCGTTCGCCGATGAGGAAAACGAGCAGAAAAACGGCAACGGCTTTGACATGTCCAGTCTGTTCACCATTGACGGGCAAAAGCTGCAAAACGCGTTCACGTTTGACGAAAGCGCGTTAACGGCTGGGCTGCAGGGCGCTGACTTGGGCAGCAGCATGGATCTATCGAGCATGAACGTTGATTTTTCGAACCTGCCAGCGTTCGATGCATCGTCTGTCAACATCGACCCAAGTGCCATTGACTTAAGCAAGCTGAATCTTGACTTCAGCGGCTTGAACATCAGCTTTGACGGCGTGCAGCCAACCATTAACACCGAAAAGCTAACGGCCGGCGTTATGGACATTGTGCAGGCGTACCCGCAGTGGCTAGCGGCGCATCCCGAATACGCAAGCAACTCGGAGCTGGCCGTGGCGGCGTATCTTGCCGACCCGGATACGCAGGCTGCTATGCAGGTGGCAATTGCCAGCGCTATCGATTTCAGCGGCATGTCGGATCAGATTGAGCAGCAGCTGCGCGACCAACTTTCGCAGCAAATTGGCCAACAGCTTCAGCAGCAGCTTCTTCCGGCGCTCACGCAGGCTATTTCGTCTCAGCTGCAAACCCAGCTGGCAGCGGCAGTGACTCAATATATGCAAAGCGCCATGACGCAGGTGATGACCCAGTTTGCCAACGCGGTGCAGCAGCGGGTTTCAAGCGCCATGGCTTCGTATATGAACCAGCTTACCAGCAACATGTCGAATGCTATGGGCATCGACGAATCGGCGTTTGCCGACGCGTTCCAGATGAATATGGACGAAAACGAACTTGCCGAGCTTATGGCCAGCCTTATGTCTACCGAACAGTCCAGCTACGACAACAACATGAAAAAGCTTGGCTGGGCCGATTACGCCAAGCCGGCAAGCATCGACATTTACCCGAAGGATTTCCCTAGCAAGCAAAGCGTTATCGACATCCTTGACGGGTACAACGACCGCATGAAAGCGAACGGCGACGAGGGCAAAGTGGTCAGCTACACCGACATCGTCGGCGCGCTGATGAGCTCGGTTACTACCATCGTGAACATGATCAGCTACGTTTTGGTTGCGTTTGTGGCCATTTCGCTGGTGGTAAGCTCCATCATGATCGGCGTTATCACGTACATCAGCGTGCTTGAGCGCAAGAAGGAGATTGGCATTCTGCGCTCCATCGGCGCAAGCAAGGGCGACATCAGTCGCGTGTTCAACGCGGAAACCGTCATCGTGGGCTTTACGGCTGGCGTCATTGGCATTGGCCTGACCGCGCTTGCTTGCATTCCCGTAAACGCCGTCGTGTACTCCCTGTTCGATGTGCAAAATGTTGCCATCTTGCCGTGGCAGGCCGCCGTGGTGCTGGTTGGCATCAGCGTGTTCCTTACATTCTTGGCCGGATTGATTCCGTCAAGCGCGGCAAGCCGCAAGGACCCGGTGGAGGCTTTGCGCAGCGAATAGCGCCCAAATGTGCAGGTGCGAACGGCGCCTGCTGGCGGGCAGTTGCCGTTTCCGCTACACTGCAAGGGTTGATTGTGCGCGTCCGGCGTTTCGCAAGAGATGCCGGGCGCTTTTATGTCGCGCTGCGGCGCGGTTTGGAGGCAGCATGGAACGCGAAAAGTTCGGAACCCGCCTAGGATTTATCCTGGTGAGCGCGGGTTGCGCCATTGGACTGGGCAACGTATGGCGTTTCCCTTACATTACCGGCGAGTACGGCGGTGCGGCGTTCGTGCTTATGTACCTGGTGTTTCTTGCTATTTTCGCGCTGCCGGCGCTCATTATGGAGTTCGCGGCCGGCCGCGCAAGCCAACGCTCCATTGCGCGTAGCTACAACGAACTGGAGCCCGCCGGCACGAAGTGGCATGCGTTCAAGTGGCTGGCCTTGGCGGGCAACTACCTGCTTATGATGTTCTACACCACGGTGGGCGGCTGGATGCTGGCCTTTGTGGTGAAAAGCGCATCGGGCGAATTTGTGGGCCTGGAAAGTTCCCAGGTAGCGGACGTATTCAACGGCCTTTTGGCCGACCCTGTGCAAATGGCCGTGTACATGCTCATCATCGTGGGCGTGGGCGTGGGCGTTACGCGTGCCGGCGTGCAAAAAGGCGTGGAACGCGTGACGAAGGTCATGATGATGGCGCTGTTCGTGGTGCTGCTGGCGCTATGCGTGCGCGCGGTTACGCTCCCGGGCGCGCAAGAGGGCTTGAAGTTCTACTTGATGCCCGACTTCGGCAAAATGTTCGCCGGCGCAACGCTGGCCGAACAGCTGGCAACGTTCGGCGACGCTGTGTACGCGGCTATGGGCCAGGCGTTCTTCACCGTGTCGGTGGGAATGGGCGGCATGTCCATTTTCGGCAGCTACATTGGCAAGGACCACACACTTACGGGCGAGGCCGTGCGCGTGGCCGGCCTTGATACGCTGGTGGCTCTTATGGCGGGTTTGGTTATTTTCCCGTCGTGCTTCGCGTTTGGCGTAGAGCCGGGTTCGGGCCCGGGCCTGGTGTTCATCACGTTGCCGAGCGTGTTCAATGAAATGCCGCTTGGCCAGCTGTGGGCCGTGCTGTTCTTCGTGTTCATGACGTTTGCGGCTCTGTCCACCGTCATCGCCGTGTTCGAAAACATCATGAGCTTCACCATGGATCAGTGGGGCACGCCGCGCAAGAAGGCATGCCTGGTTAACGGCATACTGCTGGCGGTGCTCAGCTTGCCGTGCGTGCTCGGATTCAACGTGCTGGCTGGGTTTACCGTGCCGGGCATCGGTGATATTCAGTCCATCGAGGACTTCTTGGTGTCGAACAACATTCTGCCGTGGGGCGGCTTCTTGCTGGTGCTGTTCTGCACGCGCAAAAACGGCTGGGGCTGGGAAAACTTCTTGGCCGAAGCCGACACGGGCCGCGGCTTGAAGTTCCCGCGTTGGGCGCATGGCTACGTGAAGTACGTCATCCCTGCAGGTATGCTGGTCGTGTTCGCCATGGGCTACGCTCCCATCGTGGCGAAATGGGTTGGCCTAGGTTAGGCTTCGCAAAAGCCCGTCCGCGCAACGCGGGCGGGCTTTTGCGTTTAAACTGCGTTTGCTGCCGTCTTCAAGGTTTATGCCTGCAAACAATCCGTACGTTTCTTCATAATCGCCGCTATTTGCCAAGCCGCTCTCGCATTCGGGCGGCTTGCGTGACTATAATAACTAGCAACAAAAATCCGTTGCGAGAAAAGGAGCCCTCTCCCATGGCTTATTACTACGACGAGCCGTCACGTACGTTCAACGAGTATCTTTTGGTACCTGGTCATACGCCTGCAACGTGCATACCGGCGTCGGTGAGCCTGAAAACCCCGTTGGTGAAATACCGCAAGGGCCAGGAAGAGTGCCCGCTTTCGCTCAACATTCCTATGGTTAGCGCCATCATGGCTGCCGTGTCCGACGACAACATGGCCGTCGCCTTGGCAACCGAAGGTGGTCTCAGCTTCATCTACGGCAACCAAACCATCGAGCAGGAAGCTGCCATGGTCGCCCGCGTGAAGAACTACAAGGCCGGCTTTGTTGAGTCCGACGCCAACCTTTCCCCGGAAATGACGCTGAACCAGGTTGTGGCGCTGAAGGACGCAACCGGCCATTCCACCATGCCCGTTACCGACGACGGCACGGCGCACGGCAAGCTGCTAGGCGTTGTGACCGAGCGCGACTACCGCCTGTCCCGCATGACCGGCGAGGAAAAGGTTGCCGAGTTCATGACCCCGCTTGAGAAGTTGGTCACGGCATCCGACGAAACGTCGCTTAAGGAAGCAAACGACATCATTTGGGAGCACAAGCTGAATTCCTTGCCGCTGGTTGACGCCGAGGGCAAGCTTACCTATATGGTGTTCCGCAAGGATTACGACAATCACAAGTCCAACCCCAACGAGATGCTGGACGACCACAAGCGCTACATGGTGGGCGCCGGCATCAATTCCCGCGACTACGCCGAGCGCGTTCCCGCCTTGGTAGACGCTGGTGTTGACGTTCTGTGCATCGACAGCTCCGAGGGCTTTTCCGACTGGCAGAAGATGACCATCGAATGGGTGCGCGAGCACTACGGCGACTCCGTGAAAATCGGTGCCGGCAACGTAGTTGACGGCGATGGTTTCCGCTTCCTGGCTGAGGCTGGCGCGGACTTCGTGAAAATCGGCATCGGCGGCGGCTCCATCTGCATCACGCGTGAAACGAAGGGCATTGGCCGCGGCCAGGCTACCGCAACCATCGAAGTCGCCAAGGCTCGTGACGAGTACTTCAAGGAAACCGGCATCTACGTGCCCATTTGCTCCGACGGTGGCATCGTGTACGACCATCACATCTCCCTGGCGCTTGCCATGGGCGCCGACTTCGTGATGCTGGGCCGTTACTTCGCCCGCTTTGACGAGTCCCCTTCGGCAAAGGTCATGGTGAACGGCACCTATATGAAGGAATACTGGGGCGAGGGTTCTGCCCGTGCTCGCAACTGGGGTCGCTACGACCTGGGCGGCAAGAAATCCCTCAGCTTCGAGGAAGGCGTGGACAGCTACGTGCCTTACGCCGGCCCGCTTAAGGACAACATTGCCGTTACGCTGCTGAAGATCAAGTCCACCATGTGCAATTGCGGTGCGCTTACCATTCCCGAGTTCCAGGACAAGGCAAAGCTCACCGTTATCAGCTCCACGTCCATCGTGGAAGGCGGCGCACACGACGTTCTGCTGAAGGACAAGGCGCCGTATGCGTCTAATATGCGCTAGTTAATCTGTGCCGCGCAACGCACCCGTACGCCGCAAGAAAAGCCCCGCCTGGAATATCCAGGCGGGGCTTTTGCGTCGGCGGTCTGCGGTACCGCGCGTTTTGGGCTTCCGTGCTATCGAGGGGTAACGCCTTCGCTTTCATCGATAATGCGGTGCAGTTCTTCGATGTAGCGGTCAAGCAGGGGAGAAGGCTTGCGCTCGTTGTGCATGATGTAGCCAACGGTCATGCGCTCATCCGTTTCTAGGGGGATGCTGATAATGCCCGTGTGCATTTCGCTGGAAAGCACACCGGTGGAAAGCGTGTATCCGTTGTAGCTGGTTAGCAGGTTGGAAAGCGTGCCACGGTCGGAAATGCGGATGTTGCGCGAGTGCTCAACGTAGCTGAGCGGCTCCTCCGAGTAGTAAAACGAGTTCGTAGTGCCTTGTTCAAAGCTGTAGCGTGGCCACTCGGTAAGCTCTTCGGGCTTGATGACGCTGCGGTGCGCAAGCGGGTGATTTTCGCCTACAAACACGTGAACGCCCGCATCGAAAAGCGGGTAAAACGCCACGTCGGCATCATCGAAGGCCTTCTGCATAACGCGCTGGTTAAACGCGTCCAGATACAAAATGCCCACCTCGCTGCGGAAGGACCTCACGTCATCGATAATCTCGGCCGTGGTGGTTTCGCGCATGATGAAGTCGAAATAGTCACCGTCGCACTGCTCAACCACGTTCACAAACGCCTCGACGCTAAATGCGTAGTGCTGCGTTGAAACCGCTAAACGCGCCTGGGGCTTTTCTTTGTTCGCGTAGCGCGCCTCAAGCATGTTAGCTTGCTCGATAACCTGGCGTGCGTAGCCTAAAAGCTCGGTGCCGTCGTTGGTAAGCGTAACGCCACGGTTGCTGCGCGTGAAAATGGATATGCCAAGCTCCTGCTCAAGCTCTTTAATGGCGGTAGACAGGTTCGACTGCGATGCATATAAGTTTTGCGCGGCAGCGTTGATGGACCCGTATTCCGCAATAGCAATAAGGTAGCGCAGTTGCTGAAGCGTCATGGCGTACCACCCTTCGTGAAGAACTGGTGATGGATAGTGTCGCCATTGTAAACCAGGATATCTATTTCTTGTATAGCGCAACGAATTCCCCAATTTTCCGTTGACCGAGCGCATATGCACCGCTACAATAGATAGCCGCGCATATGCGAAGTGGGCCTTTAGCTCAGTTGGCAGAGCAGGGGACTTTTAATCCCAAGGTCGTGGGTTCGATCCCCACAGGGCCCACCACTTTACTTTGCGCACTACCGCGTAAGCGGTTCGAATGCACTGGGCCATCGTCCAACGGCAGGACTCTGGTTTTTGGTACCAGCTACCTAGGTTCGAATCCTAGTGGCCCAGCCATTTATAAAGCCGACAAGGCGGCTGCGCTTTGCGCGAATACCTGGCGGCCTCATCCAATCCAAGTGATGAAGGCTGCGCGGCATCTAGACCGCACGCCTGACATGCAGGTACTTCGAAAGCCACGAGCTCTTAGAGTTTTGTGCGCTTTATGTATTTTCCCCACACAACAAAATATATTTGGTATCATTCCGGATTGCTGCGAAAAGACGAATTTAGTTTGAAGGAGCACCGTTGACCAAGCAAGATGTTATCGAACTGGGCGGTAAGGTTCTTGAAGCCCTGCCGAACGCCATGTTCAAGGTGGAGCTGGAAAACGGCCACCAAATCCTGGCCCACATTTCCGGCAAGATGCGTATGCATTACATCAAAATCTTGCCCGGCGACAAGGTGACGGTCGAACTGTCCGTCTACGACTTGAACCGCGGACGTATTACGTACCGATTCAAGTAGTCTCAGCCTGCGCGCAAGCCGGCGCGCTACTGTCCCCGAGAATAATCACCAGCGGCTGGGTGTGTACATATAGGACCGCATTAACCGAAAGGAAATTGAAATGAAGGTACGTCCTTCGGTCAAGAAAATGTGCGACAAGTGCAAGATCATTCGACGCCATGGCAAGGTCCTCGTGATTTGCGAGAACCCCCGTCATAAGCAGCGTCAGGGCTAGGAAGAAAGAGGAGATATTACCTATGGCACGTCTCGTTGGTGTCGACCTTCCTCGCGGCAAGCGCATTGAAGTCGGCTTGACCTACATCTACGGTATTGGCCTGACCACCTCCAAGAAGATCTTGGCGGAAACCGGTGTCAATCCCGACACGCGCACGAACGACCTCACCGAGGAAGAGCTCGTGAAGCTTCGCGACTACATCCAGGCAAACCTCAAGGTTGAGGGCGACCTGCATCGCGAAGTGTCCCAGAACATTAAGCGCCTTATGGAAATCGGCTGCTACCGTGGCCTGCGTCACCGCAAGGGCCTGCCCGTTCGCGGTCAGCGCACCCACACGAATGCCCGTACCCGCAAGGGTCCGCGCAAGCAAATCGGCGGCAAGAAGAAGTAAGTAAGGGAGCTAAGAAGTGGCAACTAAGAAAAACGTGCGCACGCGCATCAAGCGCTCCGAGCGCAAGAACATTGCCGTTGGTGCTGCGCATATCAAGTCTACGTTCAACAACACCATCGTCAGCATCACTGATCCTCAGGGCAACGTGATCTCTTGGCAGTCCGCCGGTACCGTCGGCTTCAAGGGCTCTCGTAAGTCCACGCCGTTTGCCGCGCAGATGGCTGCTGAGGCTGCTGCCAAGACGGCTATGGAGCACGGCCTGAAGAAGGTCGCCGTGTACGTCAAGGGCCCCGGCTCTGGTCGTGAGACGGCTATCCGCTCTCTGCAGGCTACCGGCCTGGAAGTGGCTAGCATTCAGGACTGCACCCCCATTCCGCACAACGGCTGCCGCCCCAAGAAGCGTCGTCGCGTGTAACTGAAAGGATCTATTAACTATGGCTATCAATAGAACTCCGGTTCTTAAGCGCTGCCGCCAGCTGGGCCTGGATCCCGTTGTGCTGGGTTACAGCAGCTCTAAGACTTCCAAGCGTGAGCCGAAGCGTCGTCGTAAGGAATCCGAGTACGCGATGCAGCTGCGCGAGAAGCAGAAGGTTAAGTTCATCTACGGCGTGCTGGAGAAGCAGTTCCATGGCTACTTCAACAAGGCCAAGTCTATGCCCGGCATCACCGGCGACAACCTGATGATCATCCTTGAGTCTCGTCTGGACAGCGTTATCTTCCGTCTGGGCTTTGCTCGCACGCGTAAGGAAGCTCGTCAGATCGTGACCCACGGTCACATCACCGTGAACGGCCGTCGCGTTGACATCCCGTCTTTCCGCGTTAAGGCTGGCGACGTGATCGCTGTTGCCGACAAGTCCAAGGAGCTGTTGGTTATCAAGAGCGCTTTGGTTTCCAACGCTCGTTTCCAGGTGCCTGCTTGGCTGGAAGTTGACATCGAGAAGCTGCAGGGCAGCGTTCTTGCTCTTCCGACCCGCGATCAGATCGACCTCGACATCCGCGAACAGCTCATCGTCGAGCTCTACTCCAAGTAATCGCGCGATAGTAAGGAGGCTTACCCAACATGACAGAGTTCATGAGGCCGACGGTAACAACGGAAGAAGTCAACGATACTGTTGCGCGTTTCATCGTGGAACCGCTGGAGCGTGGCTACGGCTATACGCTGGGTAACAGCATGCGTCGCGTTCTGCTGTCCTCTTTGGATGGCGCTAAGGCGACGGCCATCCAGATCGAAGGTGTGCAGCACGAGTTCACCACGGCCGAGGGCGTTATCGAGGATATCACCGATATCGTTCTGAACGTCAAGGGCCTGGTGTTCTCGGCTCTGAACGACGACGTGGAAGAGGCTACGGCTCACGTTTCCGCTGAAGGCCCGTGCGTGGTTACTGGTGCGGACCTGCAGGTTCCTACCGAGTTCACGCTGGTCAACCCCGATCATGTTATTGCTACGGTTGCCGATGGCGGCCAGCTGGACATGACGGTTCGTATTGGCGTGGGTCGCGGCTACGTGTCTGCCGAGCGCAACAAGCGCACCGAGGATCCCATCGGCGTCATCCACGTTGACTCGCTGTTCTCCCCGGTTCGCCGTTGTACGATGAACGTCACCGACACCCGTGTGGGTCAGCGTACCGACTACGATAAGCTGGTTTTGGAAGTTGAGACGGACGGCTCCATTGCTCCTATTGACGCAGTGACCCGCGCCGCCAACATCATCAACCAGTATATGGGTGCGTTCCTCAGCCTGACCAGCACCCCCGAAGAGGAAGAGGGCGAAGTGCCGTCCATCTTTGCTCCGGAGGGTCAGGAGTCGAACGCCGAGCTGGACAAGCAGATCGAAGACCTCGACCTGTCCGTCCGCTCGTACAACTGCCTGAAGCGTGCCGGTATCCACTCGGTGCGCCAGCTGGTCGAGTTCTCCGAGAACGACCTGCTGAACATCAGGAACTTTGGTGCGAAGTCCATCGAGGAAGTGAAGGACAAGCTCATTTCCATGGACCTCAATTTGAAGCAATAGGAGATACCTACAATGAGGCATAACTACAAGGGCCGTAAGCTGGGCACCGACTTCGCCCACACCAAGGCCATGAAGCGTAGTCTGGTGCAGGCGCTGTTCCTGAACGACCGCATCAAGACCATCGAGTCCCGCGCAAAGGAAATTCGTCCCGATGTTGATAAGATCATCACCTGGGCGAAGAAGGGCGACCTGCATAGCCGTCGTCTGGCCATTGCTGCGCTGGGCAACGACAAGGAACTGGTCCGCGAAATCTTCGAGAAGGTTGCGCAGGGCATGTTCGCTGACCGCCAGGGCGGTTACACCCGCATCATGAAGCTGGGCAACCGCAAGGGCGACAACGCTCCCATGGTTATCATGGAGCTGTGCACCGAGCCGGTAGCCAAGAAGGCCGAGAAGCCTGCTGCTAAGAAGGCTGCTCCGAAGAAGGTTGAGGCTGAAGAGCCGAAGGCCGAGGAAAAGGCTGAAGCTGCTAAGGCTTCCGAGGCTGCTGCCGAGGAGAAGGCCGAATAGGCTGTTTCGCATGCGCGTTCAGAAAGGACCCTTCGGGGTCCTTTCTTTTTGCGTTGTGGTGCCTCTAGCGTGCTTGCTGTCGCGCATTTTGTTCATACGCTTCCGAACACCTTGCTTGCGCTGACTTGACGCGAGGCTGCGGTATACTTCGCTCCATGAATTTGCAAGTGAGTGCATACATTCCCGGTTCTTCTCCCGTGCATAGGTGCGATGCGCGCGTGAAAATCACGCTGCTTGTTGCATATACCGTTGCACTGTTTCTTGAAGCGACGTGGCTAGGCCAGGCGTTGCTTGCGCTTTCGTTCTGCGCGTTGCTTGCGCTGTCGCGGATTCCTGCTGGCCGAGTGCTGAAAATGGGGCTGCCCGTATATGTTTTGGCCGCAGTCACCGTGTTGTTTGCAACCATAAATGCAAATGCGGGGTTTGAGCTCGGATGCTTTTACGGCGTGCGCATGATTTTGCTGGTGCTTGCAAGCTTGCTGCTTGCATATACCACCACGTCAACTATGCTAACGAACGCGCTGTGCTGGTTTCTGCGCCCTTTGCGCTTGCTCCATGTTCCCGTTGATGACATAGCCACGGTGTGCTGCTTGGCCTTGCGCTTCATCCCGCTGACAGCTCAAGAGCTTTGCATAGTGCACGACGCTTTGTATTCCAGGGGCGCATCGTTTTCTAGCGGCGGGCTGGTTGCGCGGCTGTCTGCCTGGGCGTCGGTGTTCATTTCCTTGTTTGTAAACCTGTTTCGCAGAGCCGACCGATTGTCGGTGGCAATGGATGCGCGCTGCTATGACGCGCCTGGCGTTGTGCGCTCGTCTTTGGAGCGCGTGCAAGTTGGCGCTGGTTCTGCGGCCGCCCTTGCCGTTGGCTTGCTGCTGTTTGCGATGATTGCGGCATTTCTATAGTACGCAGCTCCGCGCACTGATGCATTTTGCCGCCCATCGGAGTGCCCGCGTGTAAAGCGGTGAGCATGGTATGATACGCCCGTATGGCCTGGCGCACGTGACGCGCCGGGATTACGGGAAACATCCTACGAGGAGGCATTCATGAGCGTCATCATCGATGTGTTCGGACGTGAAGTTCTGGACTCTCGCGGCAACCCCACGGTGGAAGTGGAAGTTGTGTTGGAGGATGGTTCCTTCGGCCGTGCGGCGGTTCCCTCTGGTGCGTCTACGGGCGCGTTTGAGGCTGTCGAGCTGCGCGACTGCGACAAGGATCGCTACCTGGGCAAGGGCACGCTTGATGCCGTTGGTCACGTGAACGACGAGATTGCCGATGCCCTTATCGGCTTCGAGGCCGACGACCAGCGCGCTATCGACGACGTTATGCTGGAGCTTGACGGCACTGAAAACAAGGGTGCGTTGGGCGCAAACGCCATCCTGGGCGTTTCTTTGGCGTGCGCTAAGGCTGCTGCGGAGTCTGCAGGTTTGCCGCTGTACAAGTATATCGGCGGCGTGAACGGCCACATTCTGCCTACGCCCATGATGAACATTCTGAATGGCGGCGTGCATGCCGACAACAACGTGGACTTCCAGGAGTTCATGATCATGCCGGTTGGCGCGGAGACGTTTGCTGAGGCGCTGCGCTGGTGCGCCGAGATTTACCACACGCTCAAAAAGGTTCTGCATGATGCGGGCCTGGGCGGCGGTGTTGGCGATGAGGGCGGCTTTGCGCCGAACTTCACCACGAACGAAGAGCCCCTGCAGTACATCGTAAAGGCCTGCGAAGCTGCTGGTTATAAGCCTGGCGAGGACATCATGTTCGCTATGGACCCGGCTTCCACCGAGTTCTATAACGCCGAAACGGGCAAGTACGAGCTGAAGGGCGAAGGCCGTGAGCTGACCAGCGCTGAAATGGTTGATTACTGGGAGGCGCTGGTTGACAAGTACCCCATCATTTCCATTGAAGACGGCATGGCCGAGGAAGACTGGGATGGTTGGAAGGCGCTGACCGACCGCATTGGCAATCGTGTGCAGCTGGTGGGCGACGACTTGTTCGTCACGAACTCCAAGCGCCTGGCCAAGGGCATTGAGCTTGGTTGCGCAAACGCCATCCTCATCAAGGTGAACCAGATTGGCAGCCTGTCCGAAACACTTGATGCCATCGAAATGGCAAAGCAGGCCGGCTACGCATGCGTGATGAGCCATCGTTCCGGCGAAACGGAAGACACCACCATTGCCGATTTGGCAGTGGCGCTGAATACCGGCCAAATCAAAACGGGCGCGCCGTGCCGCAGCGACCGTGTGGCCAAGTATAACCAGCTGCTGCGCATTGAAGAGGAGCTTGACTCTCAGGCGCAATACGCCGGCCGCAACGCGTTCTACAACATTAAGCGTTAAACCGTTTCGCTGGTCTGTTGGCTGGTGAACCAGCTCGACGCTGCGGGCCGCTCCGGCACCTGACTTCGCTTTCAACTGCAGGAAGCATGGATTGCATCCTGTCTTTCTTGCTTTGAGCGATTTCTGAGTGCCAGGGCGGCCTTTGCTATTTTTCCAACCTCGAACCGCCATTGTTCTTGATGCCTGGGTTGTTGCCGCTTTTTCGCCATGGGAAAACATTGGCCTGCTACAATGGCAAGCATGTGTATTACCGCGTCAGTCAAGGAAAGATGGACGATGAAACAGTACAACCCTCACGAGATTGAGCCTCGTTGGCAAAAGGTTTGGGAGGATTCCAACCTGTACAAGGTTACGGAGGATCACACCAAGCCGAAGAAGTACGTGCTTGAGATGTTCCCGTACCCTTCGGGCGACATTCACATGGGCCACGTGCGCAATTACACCATTGGCGACGTGATTGCTCGCTACTCCAAGATGCGCGGTTTCGACGTGTTGCACCCCATGGGCTGGGACGCGTTTGGTTTGCCTGCAGAAAACGCCGCCATCAAGCATCATAGCCATCCTGCAAAGTGGACGTATGCGAACATTGAAACGCAGAAGGCCAGCTTCAAACGCATGGGCCTTTCCTACGACTGGGACCGCACCGTGGTTGCGTGCGACCCGGAGTACTACCGCTGGGGCCAGTGGATTTTCCTGCAGTTCTGGAAACGCGGTCTGGTGGAGCGCCGCAATTCTCCGGTGAACTGGTGCCCGAAGTGCCAGACGGTGCTCGCGAACGAGCAGGTAACCGAAGGCGAGTGCTGGCGCTGCCACAGCGCCGTTGAAAAGCGCGACCTGACGCAGTGGTACTTCAAAATTACCGATTACGCGCAGGAGCTGCTTGACGATCTGGACAAACTGGACGGCTGGCCCGAGCGCGTGAAGCAGATGCAGGCGAACTGGATTGGCCGCTCCGAGGGTGCTGAAGTGAAGTTCGCGCTGTGCGACAAGCAAGGCAACGCGCCTGAAAACCCCACGGAAGACGACCTGATTACCGTGTTCACCACGCGTGCCGACACGCTGTTCGGCTGCAGCTTCTTCTTGCTGGCGCCTGAAAGCCCCATTTTGAAGGGCCTGGTGGAAGGCACGGAATACGAAGCCGCCGTTATGAAGGTGGTTGAAGACGCAAAGAAGATCACCGCGGTTGAGCGCGCGCAGGGCAACAAGGAAAAGCACGGCGCGTTTACCGGCCGTTACGTAGTGAACCCCGTGAACGGTGAGAAGGTGCCGGTGTGGGTTGCCGACTACATCGTGGCCGACTATGGCACCGGCGCGGTTATGGCCGTGCCGTGCGGCGATCAGCGTGACTTCGAGTTTGCCAAGAAATATGACCTGCCCATTATCCCCATCATCCTGAAGGACGATGACCCGCTGTTCGAGCAGCTCAAAGACGAGCAGAACCGTGTGGTTACCAGCGTTGATTGGGATGCGGCCATGGAGGCTGAAGGTCGTTTGGTGCAGTCCGGCAAGTACACGGGCCTGACGGGCGGCAAGCATTCCGAAGGCGAAGAGGCCATCGTTGCCGATCTGGAGGCGATGGGCCGTGGCCGCCGCAAGGTTGAATATCGTTTGCGCGATTGGCTGATTTCCCGTCAGCGTTATTGGGGCAACCCCATCCCTATGATTTACTGCGACAAGTGCGGCTTGGTGCCGGTGCCAGAAGAGGACCTGCCGGTGCGCCTGCCCGAGGACATTGACCTGGCGGCTGGCGAAACGCTGGCAACGCACGAGGGCTTTGCGAAGTGCACGTGCCCGAAGTGCGGCGGCCCTGCTCGTCGTGAGACGGACACTATGGACACGTTCACGTGTTCAAGCTGGTATTACCTGCGCTACACCGACCCGCACAACACCGAGCTGCCGTTCGACAGCGCTAAAACGAACCGCTGGATGCCGGTTGACCAGTACATCGGCGGCATCGAGCACGCTATTTTGCACCTGCTGTACAGCCGCTTCTTCACGAAGGTGCTGCGCGATATGGGCATGGTGGACTTCGATGAGCCGTTCAAGAACCTGCTGTGCCAAGGCATGGTGCTTGACGAGCACGGCGACGTTATGAGCAAGTCGAAGGGCAACGTCATTTCGCCTGAAGAGATGATTGCGGGCTACGGCTGCGATGCTGTGCGCGCATACATCCTGTTCATGGCTCCGCCCGATAAAGAGCTGCAGTGGAACGAGGACGGCCTGGCGGGCATGCACAAGTTCCTCAACCGCGTGTGGCGCATGGTAAATGACCTGGCGGGCACTGCTGACGAGGACACGCTGTACCAAGCCGGCGCGAGCGATGCAGAGGTTGCCGCGGCTCGCAAGGTGCTGCTGCGCGAACGTCATCGCGTGGCGGGCAAGGTTGTTGATGACTTCGATCGCAACAATTTCAACACCGCCATTGCCGCCATCATGGAGCTGGTGAACGCCACGGGCGATTACCTGCGCAAGGTTGGGCCCGAGCAGCGTGCTGCTTCTGCCGACGAGCAAGCGTTCGCTACCGAAATTGCCGAGGTGCTGGTGAAGCTGCTGGCGCCTATTTGTCCGCATATGACCGAAGAGCTGTGGCATGACGTGCTGGGCCACGAGGATTCTGTCCACACGCAAGCCTGGCCCGAGTTTGACCCGGAAAAGGCCAAAGACGATGAGGTTGAGCTGGCAGTTCAGGTGAACGGCAAGGTAAAGGCGCGCATCACGGTTGCGGCAGATGCCGAAGACGAAGCCGTGAAAGCCGTGGCGCTTGAGGCGGTAAAGGCCGCCGTTGAGGGCAAGGACCTGAAGAAGGTAATCGTAGTGCCCGGCCGCCTGGTGAACATCGTGGCTAAGTAATGGCATGCATGCTATAATTGCGGCAACAGCGGTGCCCGTAGGTTAAACGCTAGGCGGGCGAAGCACTTGGTTTGGGAGCGGTAGCTGCAACTACCGCTCCTTTTTTGTTCCGAGTGGACACTCTCCCTTCGACATAAACTATAAAATCTATGAGGAACAATCCGATTGAGCAGATAGCTGCCAAAGCAAACAGATAGTCCATGACGATCACCTCCCTTCGAAGGCGTCGCCCAAGGTTCGAACGAGCACCGCTGTCCGAAGAACATACCATGAGGGAAAACGGGAATAAGGCTTGATATTCCGCGAGCTCCGAAATGTTGAAGCGCTTTCGGGCTCGTTTGTTTTTGCGGTTAAGTTTCGGTGACGTTGTTGCGCCGTTCTGGGAAGGGGGTTGCAGGGGGCTTTCGTGCTTTGCTAACCTCGAGAGCCTATGAGCTGTGCGAAGAAACATAAGGGATGCCTAAGGCGGGTGCTTGATATGATCCTTGCTGTGGTGATGGCTGTTGTTGCGGTGTTTGCCGTAACGAATGTTGTTACCATTGTGGGGTCGAAAAGCTCCATTGTGACAACGGAAGAGGCAAGCATTCAAAGCGCCGATGCCGTTGTAGTGCTGGGCGCGTCGGTGTTTGCCGATGGGACGCCCTCGGGCATTTTGCAAGACCGCCTAGACGACGGCATCGCGTTGTATTTTGCCGGCGTTGCGCCCAAGCTGATTATGAGCGGCGATAACGGCACCGCTTCGTATAACGAAGTGCGCGTGATGAAGCAATACGCGGTTGCGAAGGGCGTGCCAAGCGAGGACATCTTCTGCGACCATGCGGGTTTTTCTACGTATGAAAGCATGTATCGTGCAAAGTACGTGTTTGGTTGCGAACGCATTGTGGTGGCAACGCAAACGTATCACCTGTATCGTGCGCTGTGGTCGGCGAAAAGCTTAGGGATGCAAGCCGTTGGCGTGCCCAGCGATTACCACGAATATCAGAAGCAGCTGCAATACGACATCCGTGAAATTCCGGCTCGCACGAAGGACTTCTTCAAGGCGTTGGTGCGCGTGCCGTCAACGTATGTGGGCGATCCCATAAGCCTGAACCAAGACGGCGACGTCACAAACTAGGCTACTCCTTTAGGTCTTTCGGGTTGAACGTTTCCAGCAGGTCGACAAGTTCCTGCTTCTTGTGAATATCCAGCTTGGCGTATATGCGCTTACTGTGCGTGCGGATGGTGTTCTCCGACACCACCAGCTGCTCGGCGATGCGGGCTACGGTGTTGCCGCGTGCGATAAGCTCCATGACTTCCGTTTCGCGTGCGGATAGGCGGTAATGCTGGCGTACGAGCGCAGCTTGCTTCGATAGGCGGTCTTGATACGTGGGACCGTCGTCGCGCTTGCTTGGCAGTGGCTGCTCTTTTTGCACGGCAGGCTCGGCGGGAGTGGCTGTTTCGCTGGCTTTTTCAGCGTTTACTTCGGCAGCGTCAAGGTCGATTTGGCGCTCTTCGATGGCGTCAGCCTCGGTAGGCACACCGGCCATAAGCTCGATATCGTCGGCTTCACCCATGGCAAGCGCGCGTTTGAACCCGCCTTGCCCAATGAAGAACATCAAACCCAGCAGATACACGGCCACTAACGCCACAATAGCTTGCGGCTCCATGCCGATAACGCGGATTTGTTCGGCGAATGTGCCGGCCAGAAAACCGACGTCATGCAGCGCGTACACGATGCCGCCGAAGAAACCGTAGATGAATACAGGGTTGATGCCGCGGTCGCGCGATGCCTGGGCGCATTGGATCATCATAAGCACGATGGCAACGCTGTACACGGCGTACAGGATGGCGGCCTGCCAGCGGGCGTAGCCGACCGAGCAGAATGGCAGCACAAGAAACGATGATATGACCAGCGGAAACGCAACGCGGTATGCGCTGGTAACGTTCATGCGCACGTTCTTGAATTGCCACAGTACTAGCACGCCTACGCCGGCGATAAGGCACCCGACCATGGATAACACGTTCACAAGGCTGCCGACCTGCGGTTCCCCGATGGCTAGCGCGCGCATGACGCCGGTACAGAACCCGATGGCGCCGACGCACAGGGCGCTGCGCCAATAATCGCGCAGTACGCGGCGGTACACCTGCGGGTGCTCACGCGGAACGTCGTCGAACATGGGCTGCTTCAGGTCGATTTCGCGGCTTTTCAACACAATGGCCAGGGCGAACAGCGGCATGAACACCAGCGGAATCAGAAACGCCGTAACCGCTTGCGGGATGGCATACAGTGCAAAGTACAGAATGGCGCCGAAGGCGGTGCCCAGGATAAGGTCGTGGTTGCCGTGGTCGTCGTCAAGGCTGGCGAACAGGCGCTGCCACAGCATGTAAAAACCTGCGGAGCCGAGGCCGAGCAATGCGCCGCCTGCCATCACGAGCACGAGTGCCGCATCATGCACATAGATAGCGGCGATGAGACAGCACCAGCCAAGCAGGTACGGCACGCTTGCCAGCATAACCATGAATCGCCGCGTAGGCCCAGGGAAGTAATACACGCCCACGGCGCTTGCGAAGTAGCACAGCGAGAACACAAGCGATTGCGCCAGGAAAAACCAGAACGTGATTTCCTGCGTTTGGAACGTCATGGGCAAAAACGGGAACACGCCGCCCCACACGCTTGCGGCGTTGATAGCAAGAAACAGCGCGTAGCCAAGCGCTGCGACATTGGGCTTGAACGTGCGGAGTATGTTGGAGAAGCGCGTGCGTGCCACGGTGGTCCTTGTTGCTAGAAGGCGCCGTTGCGTAGTCGCTTGTCGGCTGAGTTAAGCCGGTTGCGGGCATACAACGGCGCGCTGCTTTTTGATGGTCTGCTTCGTGCGTAAGCGGTGAGGCAGAGGTTTCCCTTCCTGAAACAGTATACCGCGCCCTGGCTTGCCAATTATCACATAGTGCGTCATGTGATAGCCTTTGACGTGGGCAAACGCAAAATTCGCACGTTTTATGTGACACGCAGGCCGCGCCAAGGCGATAAGGTTTCAGCATCAAATCCGCGCTTTCGGGAATGACGAGTCCCGGTGCAAACGCAAGCGCGGTGCGCAGCTGCAAGGGCTGCGCGGGAGGGTGCCACGCCGCGAAGGCCGATGCGCTTCGTTTCGGCGCGGGCACAAGGAGAACACAAGAAGGGGGAGGCAATGCAAGACATGGCATGCATGAACCGCCGCACGTTCGTTAAGTCGACCGGTGCGCTGGGTGCCCTGGCTGCCGTCGGCGGAGCTGCCGCAACGGGTGCAAACCTATTCGGCGCAACCGAGCCGGCAATTGCAGAATCCGAAGA
>ERZ808240.720-NODE-720-length-42495-cov-22.384331_pt1 | contig 42495 bp, 42 predicted proteins | sample MGYA00521084_ERZ808240 | MGnify/ENA primary metagenome ERZ808240 (study PRJEB31516, sample SAMN03275571) | gut metagenome | biome: mammalia-associated habitat; material: feces | host: Papio cynocephalus | place: Kenya | collected 2012-08-06 ...
ATCGGAAAGGACGACAGGGGAATAAAGGTAATCTATGATTACGACAAGAAGCATCCGTTCGGCGGAATCATAGACGAGAAGGAGCTGGACAGGCTGACCGGAACGAAAGACCTTGAGGAAGTAGTCACGAATGCAGGAATCGAGCGCTACGTGACCGGAAAGACCGCCTTCGACAAGTTCGTGCAGACAGGTGGCGGAAAGATTGACTTCGAGCAAGCCGAGGAAATGATGAATCGGATAGATGAATGCACATGCATAACTTCTTCTTCCAAGAAGACAACGCTCACTGACGGAGAGCTGGAAATGCTAAACATGATTAGAGGGCTGTTACCGAACCAGTTCGACATCATCATGAAGCTGATAGAAGAGCTGTACAGCCTTGACGGCAATGGCAAAGGGAAAGGCAAAGCCGAGGAGAAGAAGGACGGAAAAGGATAGGCTTGTAGAAGAGAAGCTGGAAAAATGCAGGAAACAGGATGATTGATTGGAGGATGGGAAAATGGAAATCAAGGTTGCGAACGGAAGATATTCGGTAAGATTCTATTTCAAAGGCAGGAACGGCGACAGGAAGCGTGTACAGCTCTCGGACAGGAGATGGACCACATCGTCCATGAAGAAGAAGGAATTCGAGCTGGTAGCCAACCAGGCGATTGCAGACAAGATTAAGGAGCTTGAAAGCGAACAGGACGAGAATGCGAGGGAAAAGGTATCGTTGGCGTTCTACATAGAGAAGTTCCTCGGTTTCGATGAGACGATGAGCCGAGGGACGACCATAGAGAGCAAGCGGACGAGGCTCAGGAATTATCTCGGTTCATGTTTCGGGCTTGACAGGTCGGTCAGGGAGATATTCACTACTCAAAACATGATGGACTTCCGCATGTACGTTGCCTCCCTCAATCGTTCCAACGAGACTTCCTCCCATGTGTTCAGCACCACGAAGCAGTTCATCGACTATCTCACTGCACAGAAGGTCATAGACGGCGCCGAGAGCGTCGCAATGAAGGCTTCCCTGGTATCACTGCGGAAACGTGACGAAGAGGCTGTAGGAGGAGAAGAGGACGTAGGAGAGAATTTTTGGACGAAGGATGAAATAGACAGGTTTCTAGCCACCTTCGACAAGGACGATCCATATCGTTTCTTCTTCTACATCTCGTTCTGGTGTGCTACCCGAATAGGTGAGACTCTAGGGTTGAAGTTCAGCGATTTCGACAGCGAGGACAATACGGTCTCGATCGCACGATCGAGAAACACGCATGCGAAGATAGGCGCCACGAAGACTTCTTCCTCCAAGGCTAGGATAACCATACCGAAGCATGTGTTCCAGCACCTGGAGGAATACAGAGCAATCATCAAGGCTACGAGTGACGATGATTATCTTTTCTTCCCCACCATACATGCCTCAAGGACGACCATTAGGCGCATTCTTGCCGAGCATGCGGACAAAGCCGAGTTGCACCACATCACACCTCACGGCTTCCGCCACTCCATGGCGAGCTATCTTCTTGCGAACGGCTTTGACTACATGGACGTGTGCAAATATCTCCGCCACGCTTCACCTGACATCACTTTGAAGGTTTACTCCCACTGGATACGTAAGAAGAATGCGAAAGGCTTTGACGAGCTGTCCGAATAGGAAAAACCGGAAAAACCGGAAAAACAAAAAAGACCGTTGCTGTAAGGCGGTCTTTTCTTATGCGATAAGAAACCGATTTATTTCTTTTCTTCTTGTTCTTGTTGCCTAGCCATGTCTTCCCTGATCAATCTTCTTAAGTAGTCGTTTTTCAAGGGGACGCTTTCCAGCTTATGGATTATGTCTAAATCCGTATTAACATTCAGTGCGATGTTGAAACGTCTCTGGTTTTTCTTGTTCCATGCATTGCGTTTTCGCGTCCTTTCTCTCCTTGCCAACCTTTCCTTGTCTTCCTCCAGCATACTTGATAACCCCTTTCTTCCGTGGTAGAATAGCCATACAAGAAAGCCGTTTAGGGATTTGAACCCCTAACTAGCTACGGCTAATAGCTAGTAATCGGATAGCTTGAAATGCTCTTAATGCCGCTTGTGATGGCGGCGTTTTTTGTTTTCACCTTTTCCACCGCCCCAATCATTGGGGAAAAGTTTGAGAAAGATGGCAACAAGCAAGAAAATTTCTAAGATTTCTTTAAGTGTTTCCATGGTTAAGTCCTTTCCGGTTGGGAAGTCTAACCGACTTAACGGCGCAACTATCCAACTTTTTGGGACTCAATCCTTTAACGGCTTCCTGTCGGTTAGGTTCTTCCCTAACCATTTTTTTATTATAAGTTAAACGTGCGTGCGTTTCAATATTTCTTTACTTTTATGTTTTCTTTTTTTGACGTGGGGGACACAATAGGACATTTTCGGACATTTTGCTTTGCTTGTTGTGATATACCAGTTTTTAGTAGAAAAATAGTAGATAAAGGAAGCTGACGGAAGTTTCGATTCTTGCTGTTTCTGATCCATCCAAAAAAGGCGGACTGAATCGTATCCGCCTTTTTGCTTTGCCTCGAAAGATGGCTATTGTTCCTTGACGCCTTTCTTTCTTGCGTTGGACTTCCTACCTTTCGTCTTCTCTTTCTTCCTCCTGTTCGTTCCCTTCTGTATGAAATCGAAATCGAAACCGCTCTTTCTCCTTCTTCCCATTCTTTCTAGTCCTCGTAATCATATTCATTGATGCGCAATCCAAGGAAATCAATGATGAAGCTATCGGAATATCTACCTTCTTTGTTCTGATAATCTTCCTTTTCCATCTCGGCGTCTTCATCATCGAGATTTTCATACCAAGCTTCACGAACCGAATTTATGTTTTTTTCCATGGCTTCTTCCGCTTCTTCCATGGTTTCAAAGTCGTGGGATTCGCATTCTTCTCCTTCATCATTGATGCAACAACGATCATATCTGCAATAGACGTACCATGTGCGTGGCTTTTCTATTTCGTCACTTGAAACTGAAACGGCTAAATTTGCTTTTATCATATTTGATTCCCCTTTTTTTCATTCTTCCTCGCAATCACGGCTCATGTAGTCGGTGTATAGGTTGACGTCAAAGCAATCTTCCTGCAACGTATCATCATCGATGGCGACACCATCGTATCTTGAAAGCTCATCAATTATTTTCTTCTGTAGCTCTCTATCCTGTCCGATGGATTTTTCAAGACTGAAAACCTCATCTATTTCATCGAAATAGGTTATCCAGTCGCCCTCGTTGCTGTTTTCAACGGCTTCCGCATAGAGCCATGAAGCAATTTTTCTACCATATTTCTCAAGATATCTCTTTCTTGCAACCATGTTGTAATCCGCCTTTTTAAGTGCGAAAGGTGGCTTCTTAAGCCCTTTAAGCTCTTCAGGGTAGTCTTTATCGGTCAACACGAAATAATCGCCTAGATTGACGTTTTCTAGCGTCTTCTCGCATTCCGCATAGTCTAACGGCTTCTTGCTTTTGATGTGTCCGAAAATATCATCCCAAACGCCTTTGTATTTGATGCTCAAATACACCAACAACTGCTTTGATGTAACCATTTCTTGTTCCCCCTTTTGTTTCTAGAATCGTTCCATCTCTTCTCTTCCCGCATAGGCGTATTCTTCAGCTTGTTTTCTTGTCCTGAAATGCGCGATGAAATGCTCTTGCTCATTTTCCGGATTATCTGAAATCGCTACCCAATGCAAGAAACCGACCTTGATAATCATACATCCGCACACGGCTAACGGCTTGTTGTCGCCGTTTCCGCATGCTCTCTTACTGAATCTTGATACCGTATCCATGTTTTCAATTCCCCCGCTCTCTAGTGCTTTACGAAATTGATTTCTTTCTTGCACATCCAACATTTCAGGCACGCCCCACAATTGGAACTGAAACCGGGGCAAAGCACGGCGCCGTTGTGCAAGTCTTCCTTTTGTTCGATTACGTCCGTTGTCGGAACGTTGTACGGATTCGGTACGGTGTCGATTCCGTCAATCGTGAATTTGGAAAATCTCAGAACAAGATTCTTGCTATACTTTCCGTTTGTCTCTTTGAGATAATCATTGACTCTTTCGTATTGTTTCGTCATGCAAAGGAATTTGACGGATTTATTCTTCTTTGCGATTTCGTCAAAGATTTTGACGCTTTCATTTGATGGAAAATCGCCGTTCTCAAACCAACGGAAATAGTTACAACCGGTCAATGCGATATAGGCGTTTACTTGCTTCTTGAATTCTTCCGGATGGTTCATAAGCAACAATGTATTTTCAATCATGTAAACGAATTTGAAAAAAGATAAATATTTTTGCTTCAAGCCGTAACAAGTTCCGCATTCGAAACAAGCCTTGTTGTTGCAAGTAAGCCAAGGGCTTAACGCGATCGATGGAACGATACCCAACTTTTCGTTGTTTTGCGTGAAATGCAATGATAATTTCTTGCTCTTTTCCAAATCACAGGCAACAACCAAAGCAACGGCTTTTGAGTCTTCCGGTTTGATGAAAAGTTGCGCCTTGTTTTCGAAATTGTAGCCTTTTTTGGTTAAAAGGGCTTTTGTTGCGTTCATACTGGCTAGCATCTTTTCAAGCAATTTGATTTTTTTCATATTTTTTCTCTTTCCGGTTCCATCGAAAAGTTGTACAATATGAAAGCCTAGGAACCTTTTCAAAAAGGCTTTCATAGGGTGGGGAATCGTCCGCGTTAGGTTTGGCGACTCAAGCGCGTACGGTTCTTTTTTTTAGTTCTGATGTTCTTCTTTCTTCTCTTCTTCCCGTCTCATATCTTCCCTAATCAATTTGGCGATGTATTGGTTCTTTGCCGGAACGGATTCCAACTTTTGAATGACATCAGAATAGGTCGCAATGCTGAATGCGATGTTATAACGTTTTGCGTTTTTCCGGCGCCAATCGTTCGCAACCTTGTTTTTCCGTTCCCTTGATAGTTCATCTTTGCTTTTTCTTCCCACTTGATAACCCCCTTTTGAAAGTGATACAATGATACCAAGGAAAGCCGTTCTAGGGATTTGAACCCCCTAGCTAGTTAACTTGGTAATAAACTAGCAATCGGATAGCCTAGGTTTATTTGGACCGCTTATTATGGCGGTCTTTTTTATTGCTTGAATCGTCTTTTTTAAAGATGGGTTTAAAGTTTGAAACAAGAGCTAGGACGATCAGAAGAATTAAGATTTCTTTTAAATCTTCCATACCATCACCCCCTTTCATCAGATAATTATTTTTAGGTTATCCAATGTTTGGGGGCTCTATCCTTAGGCGGCTTTCAGTTAAGTTTTTTATTTCTTAACTGAGAATATTATAAACGATTGTACGTACTATTTCAATATCTTTTTAATTTAATTAACAAAATCTTTTTCTGAAGCATTTATTATTTCTTTAAAAAACAAGCAAAAATCAACACTTTTTATTAAAAACCATTAAAAACATAGCTTTTTTATTAACTTTTTATTATTTATTGAATGTTTACAAAAAATAAATAATGTAATAATTATAATTTTGGGAAATTCTTTCTTTTTAATTACTTAATTTTCTTTAAGAATTTCAATTGAAAATAGATCTGATTTTTTTAAGTTTTTTAAAAAAAGAAATATTAACCAATTATTAAAAATCATTAGAAAACATGCCGTATTATTTTTTTTGGCTCTTTCAAAATTCTGTAATTTCTTTTCTTCCCTTTTTTTGTTTTCTTTTTATTTTTAATTTTTCTTTTAAATTTTTTTTGGATTCTTTTAAAAACAAAAATTCTAAATCTAACCAAAATCTTGTAATCTAACTTTTATTACTTTTCTAAATCAATTTTGCCTTTTTTCTTTTATTTCTTTTTTATTAAGAATTTAAAAATATTTAATGAATTTTTTAGAAATGTCCAATTGATTAAATATATTATACTAACTAACACCCCCAAAGATGAAATTAGTACATTTTTAGTACTTGATTGAAACGTTGGAAAAGCAAAGAAAGAGAGCAAGAGCTAGCAATCAATGCTTCCAATTTTTGCGCAAAATTTCATGAAATCGAATTAAAAACAATAGAGCGATAGTGAAGAATTGCACCACACTTGCAATTATCGCGATTATTAGAAATCGTGCCTTTTTTCGTGTCTTTTTTAATTGAAAATCAAAAAGCAATAGAGCAAGAGCTAGCGCTTATCGTTGGTGCGCCCAACGTTTGGAAGCAAGCTTGCATTGCTAAAGGCATGGCTTGAAATTTTCCGACCCAGCGGATGAACCGGGGGTATGTCCGGAAGAGCCCCCACCCCCTTTCCATAGCAACAATGTCCCCCGAAAAAATATTACGTGATTTTTAATTTCCCGAGAGTCCACCCAAAAAAATCGGGAGTAATTCTTAAAACCAGGCTTACCGAAAAAAGCGGGTAATTTTGAAGCGATGGGATAAAGAGGCATTGAAGTTTCTAACTTTAAGAAGTGGGAGAGGAGAAAGGTGGAAGATTATGGAAGGAAATGCGTTATAGTCAAAGAGAAAATGAAAAAAGGTGGAAAGTGTAAGAAGGAAGCAGCGGAGAAGGAGGAGTCAGGATACGCTGACAGGCTTTATCTTGCGTGCAGCGAGATGGGCGGGGCGGAAGCGGAGGCGATGCAGGGTCGGATAGTGGGCAGGACGATAGAAGGGATGCTGAAGTCGAGAGGGGAAGACGGAGCGAGCATGTTGGAGCGGATAAGTGCGAAGTACCTGATGGGGTTGCTGAGGGAAGACAAAGAGATCACGACTAAGGACATGCTGGGATTGCAGAAGCTGATGGGTGAGGACGTGCAGCGGAACCAGAGCGTAAGCGTGAAGATAAACGCGGAGGCGAAGGCGGTGAAGAGCACGGACGAGTTCTTAAGCGGAATCGTGGAAGGGAAGAAAGATGGAGAGGCCTGAAGAGAGGGAAGCGGTCGGAGGAGAGACGGGCATACCGAAGGCGGTGGACCTGGGGATTTATGAAAAGAGATGCCTCAGCGAGCATCTGCTTACGGTGACGATACAGGGTCACGAGATGGTCGTATGGAAAGCCATAGAAGGTCTCCTGTGGGTGAAGGACCAGGACACGAGGGAGCTCGTGCCGTTCAGGCTGAGATGGGCGCAGAAGGTGCTGATCGCGGAGCTGTGCAGGCAGTGTCTGTCGGGGAAGCCGATGAGGATAGACACGCTGAAGGCGAGACAGCTGGGGTTCAGCACGGTGATAGCGGCGATCTTCTTCATGATGGGGATGTTCAGACCGCAGACGAGATGGTGCGTGATGGCGGACCTGGAGAGCCATGCGAGCAACATCTTCGACATGTATCAGACGTTCTATGACAATCTCGACCGGAGCAATCCGATGTATGCGGAGATAGCGGCGTACGAGCACGACAATCCGGGGAAGAGGCATCCTGCGAGCATAAAGCCTGTGCTTCGGAACACGAGGGCAGGGAAGATGATGAGGACGGAGAACGATTCGAGGATAGAGATCATCGTGGCGGGAGACACGGCGGGTCGTTCGGCATCGTATGACGGGGTGCATTCGAGCGAGACGGCGTTCCAGAAGAATCTGACGGACACGAACGTTTCGCTGTTCAGCACGGTGTCGATAAAGAACCGGAATTCGATAATCATCATCGAGACGACTGCGAACGGATACAACGCCTACAAGGAGAGATGGGACATGGACTCGTCTGGGAAGAGCGCGTTCATGGCGCTGTTCATCCCGTGGTACGACCATCCGGACTACTTCCTGAGGACGGAGGGGTACGGGAGTTTCCCCCAGCTCGAGGGTTGGATGTACGAGAAGTGGCGCGAACATCCGGAGGTGACGAAGGAGCAGATGCTGTGGTACTGGAGCAAGTACACGGAAGGCTATGACGAGGACCGGATGAAGCAGGAATACCCGTGGGATCCGTCGGATGCGTTCATCAGTTCGGGGCGGAGCGTGTTCGACATGGGGAAGCTGAAGACGCGCAAGGACTACCTGCTGTCGCTGGGGAAGTGCTACGAGGACGGGGAGTTCACGTGCAGGACGGAGTATTCGCCCGACGGAAGCACGATAGCGGTGAGCGGCGTGCGGTTCTCTAAGCAGGACGGCGGAGCGTTCCGCATCTTCGAGAAGCCGAGGGAAGGTGCGAGGTACGTGCTGATATGCGACCCCTCGAAGGGGATGAACTACGACTATTCGGCGATACAGGTGATATGCAACAATCCCGTGAGGGAGGTCGCGAGATACAACGCCAAGGAGGCGATAGACATCGTGGCGAGGGAGATATACTGCGCAGGGATTTATTACAACAATGCGCTCGTGAGCGTGGAGAACAACACGGGAAGCACGATACTCGACCTGTTGCTGAAGATGGGGTATCCGAGCATGTACGTTGACCAGAACCCCGTGTACAACGACTTCACGCAGACGTATTCGAGGCGTTACGGACACACGACCACTGTGGCGAACAGACAGCCGATGATAGATTCGTTCGTGATGGCATTCAGGGAGAACCCTGCGATGATATGGGACGTAGACACGCTGACGCAGATGGAGACGTTCCAGATGGTGATGACGAGGTCGAACGGCGGAGAGTCGAGATACAAGGCGATGGCAAGCGGGGCGAACTCGCATGACGACCTGGTGATGGCATTCGCCCCGTTCTGGATGGTGAGGAGCCAGCAGGCGTTCGGAGGCGGAGAGAGGCCGAAGGACGCGGACGGGGTGGAGATACGGAGCATGGCGGACTACAACGCCTATGTGACTGCGAAGAGACGGGAAGAGAGATACGGGAAGGGAAGCGAAGTGAGCAACAGGCTCGGAATAAAGTGGTGAGGGGAGGAAACACGGGATGACAAAGGAAATCAACAGCCTTACGCCGAGGGAGCTGAGGAAGCTGCAGAGCGCCACTGCGGTGCTGAAGAAGGCATACGGGCTCAATGACGGGGAAGTCGACTCGTTCTTCGCCCTCGTGAGGCAGAGCGGGGAGCTGATAGGCGTGCTGAACGACCTCTCGGCACGTGTCGGAGGACTCGAGAAGGCGCTTCAGGTCGAGACCGACCGCAAGAACCGCAGCGACATCGAGAGGCTTACCAAGGCGTTCAACGCGAAGTCGGAGGAGTTCAGGCTATGAGCAGGAGGAACGGAGAATACCGCGAGACCCGCTCATGGAGCGCATGGCAGAAGTATTCCATGGGCTTCCTGAGCCAGTCCAACGTGCGGAACGTGATGGAGCAGAGGCGGAGGTTCTACAAGGGCGACCAGTATGACGCAGGGATGGACGAGAACATCCCGAAGCCCGTGCTGAACATCTGCTTCGAGTATGTTGAGAAGGTCAGGGCTAAGCTGAGCGAGACGCCGTATGCGGTGGAGTTCACGAGCCTTGACGACACGAGAAGCCTCAACAGGGTGGACAAGTTCTACGAATACCAGTCGAGGAAGATGAAGGACTCGCTGACGAACACGGACGTGATAAAGAGCGCGCTGATAGACGGAGTCTCGTGCGTCTTCACCATGTATGACGCCGACACGCACGGAATCAAGGGAAGGTACAGGGGATACCTCAAGAGGAAGGTGGTCGACTTCGAGGACTGCTTCTTCGCCAACCCCTACTGCACTGATCCGCAGGACCAGGAATATCTCGGCTTCATCCAGAAGGTGAGCGTGGAGCAGGCCAGAAGCCTGTGCGAGGTTGAGTCGAGGAAGTCTTTGATAGTTCCCGACAGCTGGAACGTGGACGAGGAATACAATCCGACTCAGGTGGCGTTCGACACGGTCACGCTCGTGACGAGATACTTCAGGGACAAGGACGGGGAGGTATGCTTCGAGCTTTCGACGCAGTACTGCGACCTGTTCCAAAAGCCCCATCACATAAGACCGGGGCTTGACGACTTCGACAGCGGAACCCTGTCGGACGATACGGACGACTATGAGGGAATCGCTCCCGAGAAGGCTACGGTCCAGACGGACGCGAAACCGATCGGAGAGGACGAATACAGGGACGGGCTGAAACGCTTCTGGAGATACCCGTTCGCATGGTTCAGGCCGTATCCGATACACGGGACGATATTGGGAGACACGGTCATCAGCCAGCTGATGAGCATCCAGAAGATGGTGAACTTCACCAACATGATGAGCATGATGAACTTCCAGAACCATTCCTTCGCGAAGTGGGTGGTGATGGACGATGCGCTGGCCGACGGAGAGGTGATAAACAACGATCCGGGGCAGGTTCTGCACATCAAGAACGCACCTGGGCGTTCGATAGGGAACGTGATACAGCGTCTCGAACCGAGCAACGTGAGTGCGGAACAGCTGAATCAGGCATATCAGCAGATACAGGCTGCGAGACAGGTCTACGGGTTCGACAACCTCACGGCGCAGAACGCAGGCAGTGACGCCTCGGGATATGCGCTCCAGCAGATACAGGGACAGCTTAACCTCGTGCTGAAGGAACCCGAGAAGGCGTTCTGGGCATACATAAGGGATACGGCGGAGACGGACATCCTGTTCTTCAGGGATTACGTGGACGAGGCCTACTTCTTCACGCAGAGGAGCGCAGGCGAGGTCTCACGTCAGTCGAACATGAGGAGCATGGCGCAGGAGGTGTATGACGCCAACAGCGTGACTCCGCCTGGTGCCGATGAGACGGGACAGCTTCCCGCACCGAGCGAGAGGGTGTCGGAGACGATAACCTCGGAGGACTTCATGAAGGACTTCGACGTATGCGTGGAGGTCACGCAGGGAGTCTCAACGAGCCAGATAAGCGAGAGCCAGCACTATTCGCAGGTGTTCCAGTGGATCGCCACAGGCAACATAGACGGCTCGCTTGCGAAGGCATGGGTCAACTGCGACCCCGCATTCTCGAGGAAGACGAGGGAGAACATCATGGCATCCCTCGATGCATACGAGAACAGCCAGCTCCAGATGAAGCAGGCGGAGATAGACCAGTACAAGCAGTACATAAGACAGCTTCAGGAGAAGTTCACGCAGCTCAGCCAGCAGGTCAATTACCAGAACACTCAGCTGAAGTCCTTCAAGGACGCGGCGGTCGAGAACGCACGGCAGAACGAGGCCGTGACGAAGGCGGCGATGAACCAGATGAGGCAGATGGGTTCCACGAAGAGCGAAGGCGAGGTCAAGAGCGACAACGCAAGAGGCGTGGAAGGGCAGAGTTTCGATACCTATTCATCCGAGGAGCCACTCTACTAGGAGTGTCCTCCGGATGATGGTATATACGCAGTAAAGCGAAAAAATACAATGACGTTATGACGCAGTGGAAGCGCAAAAACACAAAGGAGGTTCAAGCATGAACCAGGAAGAGGAAGAGAAGAATACGGAAGCGAAGGCGGAGCAGACAGCGGAAGAACCGAAGACCTCGGAGGAGACGTCCGTTGCCGTTGAATCCCAATCCACAGGGGATGGCAAGGCAGGTGGAACGGAAGCCGAGACCAAGGGCACGGAGGAGAAGCCGTGGAAGACGCAGGAAAACGCCCGTTTTGCCCAGATGAGAAGGGAGAACGAAGAGCTGAGGAAGCGTCTGGATGCGATGCAGAGCGAAAGACGTGAGAACATCACGGAAGGCACGCTGAAGGAGCTCGGGTTCACGAGGGAAGACCTCGCGGACGATGAGAACATGAAGGTCGCCACAGCCTATACGAAGGCATTGGCGGACGGAGTGGAGAATCCGAAGGCGTATGCGTATGAGTCGGTATACCGAAGCAACAGGGAGGCCGAGAGAAAGGCCCGTGCGGAAGCCGACAGGAATGCGCATGAGCAGACCGAAAGGGCGGAGAAGGTAAGACAGGACGTGGAAGCGTTCCATAAGGCCTATCCCGACATCGACATCAACGATGTCGTGAAGGACGGGAGCGAGTTCAGCGACCTGTTCGGAGACGTACCCGACGTAATCGGGAACGTCACGAAGTATTACGGGAAGTATCTGCGGATGAAGGGAATCCAGCAGGGCAGGAAGCCTCTCACGGAGGCTGACAAGGCCAAGGGAAGCCCGTACGTGAAGGGAGGCCAGTCGGCTTCGGCTGACGGCGGAAGACTCACGGAGGCGCAGATAATGAAGCTTTCCCCCGAGGAGTTCGACAATTACATGAGAAACGTCGTACTCAAGGGAAGATAGGGAAACCGAACCGACCATAAGGCAGGCCAGTCTCCGAAGTGACGGGTCACGCAAGAAAGCAGACCGATCAAATCAAATCAAAGGAGAAAAAAGATTATGGCAGCACCAGCAGCAGTTAACACAAATTACGTATCCCATGACGGATTCGATGTCGAACATGTCGACTTCATCGACCTAAGCGTCAAGAAGTTCGTCCATGACACCGAGAAGTTCTGGGGTCAGTTCTATGACACAACACCATTCAAGAAGGGATATACGGTCTTCAAGCACAGAAAGACCATCAGACCGGAGGTGACATCCAAGTTCGCCTCCTCCCTCAAATTGGCCGAGGGAATCGGAGCCAAGGATACCGACATCAAGGTCGTCGAGACATCCAACAGCTTCTCCGACTACGGCACATTCATCAACTACACCAAGGAAGCAATCCGTGACAACATCGACGATGTCTCAGGCTTCATGGTCGACAAGCTCAAATATCTTGCCGCCGAAGTCCCAGAGGCACTGAGAGCCGACACCATGTGCACATCCAACTTCCAGATCACGGCATCCGTCGCAAACGCCAGTGCCGAAAAGGGAAGAATCATCAAATACCCCATCACCGACACCTTGGACAGAATCAAGGTCGTCCTCAAGAAGAAGAGATGCAAGCCGACCAAGGACGGCAAGTTCGTTGCAATCCTCACTCCCGAACTCATGACACAGCTCAAGACCGAGCTGAGAGAGCAGGGAATCGGCGTCCTTGACGAGACCACCAAGGCCGAGCTCACACGTGAAGGACAGGTCTTCGACTATGACGGCTTCTATCTCACCGACAGAAGCGATGAGGCGATGTATTCCAAGACCTCCGACACCATCAACGGCGACAAATTGGTCGTCATCTGCAGAACAAGAGACAACGAGTTGCCGGGCATCGAAATGCCGGGTGAGATCAGCATCTTCGACAACGGCCTCGGCACCGGTCTCATCGCCAAGTCCGCCACTGACGGAACACTCGTTCCGGACACCAACCACAGAGTCGGTTCCATCGCAATGAACATCGACCATCTCGGCTTGGGCATCCAGGCAGACTTAGGACACCTCGTCTGCACATTCTCCCATGTGGACTATGACAAGACAGGTGTGACCTATCCGACCGCCGACCCTGTCAACGGAGCGACAGGAAATGCACTTCCGTCAGGTGCAGGTGCGAAGAACTTCTAATCGCCGACTGACGTGATATGACGCCCATGGGGAGGGGAAAGCCTCCCTTCCCCCTGGGAATTTATTGAAAAAAGGAGAAAGACAAATGGCTGAAAGCAAGACAAAGAAGAAAGAGGAAGCGAGGGAAGTGAAGGAAATCGGAGTCACCTTCGTACAGGGAGACTTCATCTCCTACGAGAACAAGAGGAAGGAAACGGAATACAACGTCTCCTACTGCCTTGACGGAGAGGACATCTTCTTCCCCGCTGGCAAGACCTCGTACGAAGCCTCGGTCACAGGCGGAAAGCTCATTCCGCTGTCCACACATCCCGAGCTTGTCGAGATGATCATGAGGGGAAGCTACGAGCATACCTTCTCAGTGGACGGGGAGGACGTCACGGACGAGGAAGCCGTCCGAATCGCACACGCAAACATCGGCGAAGTGCAGGTAGGCTGACGGTAAGTCCGCCACATATGCAGGAAAGGGGGAGTGGAACATGCAGGACAGAAAGAATCTGAAGCTCGGATGGATACTCTACAAGGTCGTCACGGGTTCGATAACGCTTCCGTACAACAGCGAGTTCTACGGAAAGGGAGGCTATCTCGCATTCCTGAACCGACAGGACTATTTTGCGACCAACACGGACTATTCCATGCAGTACAGGAAGTCCTTCGATGCGGTCAACAGGGCGCTCGCAAGGCTTTCCCAGTACAACAGACTCCCCTATTTTTATGAAAAACTGAAAGTCTACAAGGAAGACGGGGAATACATTGCGGACGTTTCCGAAGTCCCGTATGCGCAGATAGCCAACGTCTTCAGGAAGACAGGAGACGGAGATTGGGAAAACTATGGATTCACGATACAGGGAGAGAAACTCATCCTCGAAACAGACTACTTCCCCCTCGGAGAGAAGGAGGAAGCGGAAGGAGGAGAGGAAAAGGCGTTCGGAAGAGTCGAAATCGAATACAAGAAGGCTATTCCAATTTTTGAGGCAGACGATCTGGCTGTGGCTGATGTTGATAGTGATGGTGAGTCTGTTGACTATAGCGATGTGTCACCAAATATGGCGGAATATGGGCTGAGTCCGACAGACGTGAACTTCGTCATCTACTACGCACAGGCGGACGTGCTTAAGGAGCTCGACCCCGTCACTGCGGGCAATCAGCTTCAGATTGCGGAGAACTACTATTCCGACCTCACGGAATACAGGCCGACATACAATCCGAGGAAGGTGAGGAGGTACAGCTATGGCGCGTTTTAGGGCAAAGCTCAATCTGAATTCGACCTCGAACAAGAGATACACGGACGAGATATATTTCGGCGGAGTCGACTATGCGAACCCGAGGATGAGCGTACAGCAGGGGCATGCGCTCGACAGCGACAACTACGTGTACAGGGAGAAGGCTGTGCAGAAGCGCTTCGGTGTACGCAAGGACAGCTATGCGCTCGACAGCTACTATTTCCTGAACATGGGCGAGAAATATGTCATCGATACCGAGGAAGGCACGGGTGCCGAAGGGCATGTCGGATATGCCACTGCAGGCTATGCGATATATGCGATGTGGACATATAAGAATTACATCATCGTCAACAGGGGAGGATGGCTGTTCTACATCCACACTCTTGGCGGAATCACGAATATGGAGATGACTCCGATACATTCCAAGGATGTCGAGAGCGAGACCGTCGGTTCTGCCACAAGGACGATATACAAGTCGATTGCGGTCGGAAGCAATGCGAGGAACGCATTCGAGGGCAACGGAAAGCTGTACATCCTCAGCGGAAAGTACATCTACGTGCTTGAGGAGCTTGACAGGGTTGACGGCGGAGATCCGCATTTCAGCCTATGCGCACTGACCGAGAGGGGAAACCCGTACATTCCGACGACGACCATCGGCATCGTGCAGAACGAGTCGGCAGGATATGCGACAAGGACTACCTTCGAACAGCCGAACCTTCTCACGCCGAAGAGAAAGAACGGCTTCGTGGGCGGGATCTCGAACAAGAGGAAGTCCGACACCACATACACCTATGCGTTGGACAAGGAAGCCACCTCGGTGGACGGGGTTAGGATGACCTTCGGAAGCCTTCCCTATTCAAGCAGGCACACAAGGGGCGTGATGGCAGAGGACGTGGCAATCCCTCTCACGGACGGAATCGACCCGAACACGTACAAGGGCTTCCTGTTCCCGAGACTCGGAGATGACGTTCAGAAGAACCTCTACGTGAATCCCGAGACCACCGGATGGAAGATAGACTTCCGTGACTTCGTGGTCTATGCGATGGACGGAACGAGGCTCACATACAGCACGCTCGACAAGATACCTCCCATCGAGTTCCAGTCGGGAAGTTCGATGGTCAGATACGGCAAGATTGTTCCCTACGTCAACGACATGGCGGACATGGCAAGCGCAAGCGTGACCATGAAGGGAATGGAGACCTCGGTATCGGGAGGCGGAACATCGCTTCCGGGAATCCCCTATACGGCGTTCCAGAAGTACGAGGAAGGGAAATACTATGTCGGGCTGTTCGGAAAGAGCACGGTCGACGGAAGCGGAGACGTATACTCGCAGGACTCCTCGAATCCGTTCTCGTTCGAGATGGACGGTGATGACAATGCGGTTCTCGATACCGACGGACTTCCGAAAATCAAGGCGAAGAATACGACCGTGTTCCGGGTTCCGAAGAATTCGGACGGAACATACACGCTCGACTCGCTGAAGGTCAATCCGACACTCACATCATGGGATGCAAAGAGTCAGAAGGCGACATACACATACGGTCTCTGCAACTATTACCAGCTGTTGATATTCGCCAAGGTCAACGGCGAGATAAGATACGGAAGCGTTACGTTCAAGGTCGGAACGTCACCGATGCTCCTGAGCTATACGGGCAAGGTAGATCCGCAGGACTATGCAGGAAACATCCCGTTGCTTTCGGATATTGAATACTATAGTGGAAACAGGTCGGTAATCAACATTGCCGTGGCATACATCCTCGGACTCGGATGGACGACGTTCATCAACGAGTTCTCCGACCTCTATGCGAAGGCGGGGAAGATGATGAAGGAAGGTTCTTCCTATCTCGCATATCCGTATCACGAGAACGAGGTGAACCTCGTCGAGGCGGACAGGAACAAGATCAGATGGACTGAGACCATAAAATTCAACGGACACACGCTGTTCAAGGAAAGTCCGAACCCGCTCACCGACAGCCAGATAAAGAGCAATCAGGTCGGAAAATATCTCGTGGACAAGGATGAACTCACATCCACCAATGCCGTTCCGAAGATATACGGATACGTGATATACACGGACGGGAAGACATCCTCCGTGACGCTCTACGATAATCCGAAGGGAACGTATGACGGGGAATCCAACATAGAATGCACGTTCACCGCCGAAGGCGAGGAGAAGAACAAGGACGACATCAACAAATGCACGTTCGGAATCATGTACGGAACGCAGAATTCACGCAACAGGCTGTTCGTGAGCGGAAACGCCGACAATCCGAACTGCGACTGGCACACTGGTAGCAGGGAGGACGGAGTCGGAGACCTCGACTATTTCCCAGCCGACAGCGTCTGCGCATACGGCGAAAGCACGCCGATAGCTGGATACGGAATCGTCTCGGACGGGAAGCTGATGGCCGTGAAGGAATTCTCGGACAGGGAACCCTCGGTCTATTACAGGACTGCGACATATTCGACAAGGAAGGACGACTACGGGAAATCCGTCACTGACGCAAGCTCATCGGCCGTCTATGAGGAAAGCTATCCGCTAACCCAGACAAACTCCCACATAGGCGCACTCGGAAGCAGGCTGTTCACGGACTTCAACGGAGACGCACTCTTCGTGGACACGGACGGAAGGATAGTCGGACTCGACAACGAGGGAACGACATATGACAACCAACGTGTCGCAAACAGCCGTTCACAGCTCATCGATCCGAAGCTGACGGAATGCGCAGTCAAGGACAACTACCTCGTATCCTACGGAAACGAGCTGTTCTACTTCCTCAGCAACGGAGAGGCCTACTACACGCACTATGACGACAAATACGAATGGTTCCCGTTCAGTCTGAGCAGGTCAGTGAGGCATAAGGACGAATCCGAGAAAGTCCTGTGCTCGTGCATATTCTACGGAAGCATGTATTTCGGAACATATGACGGAGCGATATTCAGCTTCGCCAAAGGCTCGTTCACCGACACCGACAGGATAAAACTGAAGAAGGGAGACATTGCCGTAAGCTCCGATGACGGAAGCCTCGTGGTATCACGGAACATCTCGTATTACATGAAGGACAGGGCAATGTGCCATCTCAGCAACCGAAACGGAGAGGGAACGCTTCTCGGACTCGTATGCGAGTCCTCCGAGTACACTGCGGACACGTCCTCCAAGACGCTGAAGTTCTACGTCACGGAAGGAACGCTTCAGCCTAACAGCACCTACTACCTCAACGGAGGCAACAAGGTCAGCTTCGAGATCAGTGACGACATGGACGACTTCAGGGACGGACTCGACTGCTTCGTGATACAGAATTTCAAGCAGACCTTGGACGGAAGCCCGCTGAAGTTCTACGTGATGATAGAGCCAGAGACGGAACTTGTCCTCGGAGACTACAACACGCTGACGGCGACACAGGGAGGACGGACGTTCACGCAATTCATCCTCAACGGCTATGAATACTACCTGAATTCCTACGAGGCGGTAAGCGCATATTACGTGACCTCCCCATATCTCACGGGAAGCCTCGGAAACCGCAAGGTCGTGGACACCTACACAATCATCTCCGACAAGGGATACCGCAACGAGGTCTACGTCAAGACGATGACCAACAACGTATCCATGGACGAGCTGTTCGACATGGGCGGTCAGGTCGACTATTCCAACCTCAACTACATGGGCACGGACTACACGAGATACGACCTTCCGCACACGCAGACGCTCATGGCCAAGTTCTACGGCCCGTTCATCTCGCTGTGCATAACCTCACCGCACGCCGTCAATTCGGTACTCACGAAGATAAACTTCCTCTACCATTACGCCGGGAAGACCTACGGGAAGAGCTAGGGAAGTCCTGAAAGGAGTGTATATGAGACACAATGAAAAAAAGGGAATCTTCTTCATCGCCTCTGCCGGGCTTATGGCAGGACTCGCATTCGGTTTCGCCGAAGCGTCCAAGGAGGAAGTTCGCCCCATTCTGACGAATACGATACGATATGCAAATGACAATACGGAGACGGGAAATGACGGAACGTCTTCCTCTTCCGACCAGTCACAGCTCGTGGTCGACAAGGACGGAAAGGTCTATGTCGAGTACAGGGACGACAACGGGAACGGAATCCCCGATGAGCTCGAGGAGCTTGTCGGAACGAAGAAGATAGACAACGTCATGACGATCACGCTCACGAGTGCGATGAACGCATGCCTGAACATCATCACCTTCATCTACGGACTCTACAAGTGGAAGCACCTGAGCAAGACCGTGGACTGCGCAAATGCGAATTCGGCGACCAATGTCGCAAACATTGCGTCTGCGAACGCAAAGCAGGTTCTCGAAATCGCCTCGCAGGCGACCGAGAGCGTGCAGAGGTTCAAGGCTGACGCACAGACTATCTCCGACAGCGTGAAGAGACAGCAGGAGGTGGTAGACACGCTCCAGACCAAGATCGAGGAATCCAACCGCAACGAGGTCGACCAGACCAAGGCAATCGAGGCTCTCAAGGAGAGCAACGAGGCACTCACAAAGGGATACTCGAGCGTCTCGGCAAGGCTTGACGCAATCCTTGCGAATCAGGCACTGACTGCGGACAGCGCCGACAACGTCCGCAACGGAGTCGCCACTCAGATACATGAGAACGTGAAGGGGGCTGTGAACTATGGCAAGAGCAAAGACAGCCTCGCTTAAGCAGACGAATCCGATAAAGTACTATAAGAGACGTAAGAAATGGCTTGCGGTCGGGAAGGTTGCGTGCAACCTCCTTCCACCGCTTGCAGTCCTGATCGTATACGCCGTGATGGCTTGGACGGGCGGAGCGTTCACCAATCCTCTCATCCCATGGCGCTTCAGCCTCGGAATCGTCCTCCTCATCCTTTGCACGGTCATCGTTGTGGCGCATGAGCTTAGGGCGATAACGAAGGCGAACAAGGAGGCAGGCGAGGGAGCGAACTTCTCCTCGTGTGTCGTGTGGCTGTTCGTTGCGACGATCCTGTGGCTGTTCTATCTGACGATGTTCTATCTCATCATCTTCTGCTTCGCCGAATTCATAGGCTCGTTCCTCGGAGCGTTCTGCGTGAGCGGTACGAAGAAGTGCAACGAGCTGATACGGAAGAATCAGGACGCCGAGCTGAGCGCAGAGGCGATGGTGAGGGTGCAGGAAAAGCACGAGAGGCAGAAGAAGGAAATCACGGGAGGCGGAGCAATTGAGTAAGAGATACAGGATGAAGGGGAAGGGCGGAAGAGGAAGCAGGAACAGGGCGAAGGTTGCCCTCGTCACTCTCCTCACGCTCCTCGTTGCGGGAATCGCATGTCTCGTGACCTGTTGGATCACCTACAAGTGGACTTGGGATAAGGTTCTCTACTGGCTGAATCCGTTCAGCGAGGGGAACAACTGGACATGGCTCATCTATTTCGGACTCGTGCTGTTCCTGCTGTTGCTCATATGGCTCATCCATCAGGCTAGGATGGAGAAGATAATGGACGAGGAAGGAAGATAATGGACAGAAACGAAGAGAATACGCAGAATGTATCCTTCCGCACAAAGCTGAACGCAAAGATAGACAGGATACGCAAGACCACGATAAGGGCGAAGATAATGAGCGTAGCCCTCGCACTGGTAGTCATAATCGTGTTCGTCTCCATCTTCTTCCCTCTGAAGCAGGATCCGGACACGTTCACGGATCCCGTGAAGCGTTCGACATGGATAAGCAACACGGTGATAGCCTGTTCGCTGTCGATAATCGGACTGATACTGTGCGAGAACATATTCACGGACAAGCTGAAGGGGAAGGAAGGCGGGAAGTATCAGAATGCGAAGGTAGGATACGAGAAGTATGACAGGGACGGAAGGATAGTCCATGAGGAGGGCTATCTCGACAAGCGCACGAAGGTCAAGCAGTATGAGAGGAATTTCCCCGACTGGTTCGACTGGTACTGTGCAAACGAGCTGAAGCGGAAGAAGATTTCCGCAATCGGAACGGATGACGCCGAGGCCGTCCTCGCACACATAGACGAGATAGGGAACCCGCTCCTGCTGTGCGACCACATCGAGGTCACCAAGAAGCATTGGTGGTCAAGGCCTGTACACGAGGAGGTCAAGGGAATCCCGCTGAAGATGAAGGACGGAACGTTCATAGACGTGAAGACTCCCGAGGAGGTACGGGGAATCGAGAAGGTCAAGGACGGCGAGATAAGGATATTCCCCTACGAGGCACCATACTATCTCTCGCTTGACGCCGTACCGATAAACGTCTCACAGGTCGACAAGGCCTATATCCTCAACAAGGCCAAGAACGAGAACATGGTGTTCCAGAGGACGTTCAAGATAGTCATGGGGATCATAGTCGCAGTCTATTGGGCGATGGTGACCGTTGACGACTTCTCGAACCTCGGGAACGCAAACGCATGGCTGTTGCTCATCATCCGTCTCGGAACCCTCATGGGAGGCGTGATAAGCGGATGGAGCGGTGCCGACATGGCGGTCAAGTTCGACATCGACATGATAAACGACCGCTCGGCAGTGCTTGACAGCTTCTATGACGACATGGCGGGCGGACGCTTCAGCGAAGAGGAGTACAGAAGAAGACTTAGAAAGGAGGCCGAGGAAAGACATGGAGAAGAAGGAAGTACAGCTGACGGAGAAACACCGCAAGCTCATGCTGTCGAGGAGTCCTCAGGTGACTCCGGACAATCCGACGCAGGTAGGATGGTCGGCTAGCAAGATACGTCAGTACCAGTGGAAGCCTCTCGACATCCTGTTCGACTTCATAGAGCTTGTCGACAGGGCGAGCGTGGACAGCGCAAACGAGATATTCACGGACATCAGCGAGCTGAACGAGAGAATTGTGCATATGGAGACGACTTCGTTCGCAACGAAGCTGAAATCAGGTGATTCGGACGCTTTCCGGAATGAGAAGAATCAGGAACCAGGGGATTTCTACATCATCGAGGGAATCTATGAGGAAGCTTCTTCGGGAGAGGACGTCACGCAGACTCCTTCCGAGGCTTCCAAGCAGGTCAGCAGGATGATAATGAGGTCGCCGAGTCCCGTTGCCGTCTCGGTGGAATCCGCTCCGTCCGAGCCTGCGGTATCGGCTGATGACGGAGGACTTACGACAGGCAACGTATCCACTTCGGCAGACGGCGGAGGATACGTGATGATAAGCGACAGCGGACTCTATGCGTACCCAATGGGAATCACGGAAGAGATCGCCGAAAGCAACGCAGCGCTCATAAAGGGCAGGAAGGCAAGCACCAGACCGAAGACATCATCCTCGGCACAGCTTGCCATCCCGTCCTCGGCTGAATCATCCGCTACGCTTTCACTCGAGGCAGGGAATGACACCGAGGCGCATGAGGAAAGCACGTCAGCCCCGGCCTTGGTGATAAGAAGCACTGCCGATAAATCGGCATTGTCTCTTGACGGAAGCAGTGAAGAGGCTGATAAGGGAAGCATGTTGAGTCTAGGCGGAAGCAGTGGCACGGATGGGTTGTCACTTTTATAAAAAAGACCAAATAGAAACAGGAGGATTGGAACATGGCAAATTCAATCAATCAGACTAAGAAGGCGAAGTATACGAAGAAGACGAACACGGAAGGCGTCTATGAGCTCTACCATTTCGAGACTGATGACAAGCAGGTATTGTTGGATGAAGCTGTCGGAGGCATTGCGAAGGGTACCACACTCCATGATGCATTGACCAAAATCAAGAGTACAGCCGAAACTGGAGGACAGGGTGCGAAAGACCTTGCGACTCATATCGCAAACAAGAACAACCCGCACGGAGTGACCAAGTCACAGGTCGGTCTCGGAAGTGTCGTCAACGCAGGAATGGATGCAACACCGACATCGGGAAGCAACAACTACGTCAAGTCGGGCGGAGTCTATACGGCGGTATCCGAGGCAAAGAGCGCAGCAAGCGCCGCACAGAGCAAGGCGGACTCCGCATACAGCCTCGCAAGCGGAAGAAGCAGTGGCTTCGTCTTCAGTGACGTCACAGGGCTTATGAGCGGAACGAAGTCCGACAAGAACGCAATCAGCGGTTACAAGCTCGGTGACAACATCTACATCGTTGCGACAGGCGTTGCGGATTTCTGGATTTCCGCAATCGGCACCACAGGCACTGCCTCAACTGCGGACACAATCAAGAACGCCAAGGCAGGTGCTTCCGTTGTCGTCAAATGGGGAAGCTCATATGTCACTCTGACCGCTGTCGAGAACAAGGAAGACCTCAGCGGTTACAGCACAACGACACAGATTGCCAATACTTACAGAAGAAAGGATGACTCCCTCTCCGCAAGCGATACGAGAAGTCAGATCAGCAAGGCAAAGACTGAGGCCATAGATGAGCTCCATGCCGACATCAACATTCCGGGCGTAGCCCTTGCGAAGCCCATCGAACTCAGACCGAGCATGACCGATGGCGGAGTCGAAACCCTTTACGAGGGAATCGGATGGTCCGAACAGGACATGACCGCATTGGAGAACGCACCGAAATGGAATGACGACAAGTCCATCAAGCTGTGGACTCTCAGCATCATGCCTGCAGGCGGAAGCGATGACAGCATCGACATCCTCATGGGGCAATTCTACCGAGTCGGCGAAGGCATAAGCGAAATCGGATGGTCCGGAACGACCGTGTTCATGATCCGTGAGGACGAGAAGGAATACACCTTCAGGGTTACGGCGACCTGCACACAGGAAATGCTCACCGAGACAGCACTGAACGTTCCGCATGTCCAAATCTGGGCAAACCTTCTCAGCGAAGGTGTCTGTCCTGCGCTCAGAGACTCGACTACCACACTTCAGGGTGACGTCAGTGCGACGTTCACGAACGCAGGTGGCACGGTCAACGCAACGCTTGCCAACTCAGGCGTCGCCGAAGGAACGTATTCCTGTGTACATGTCGATACCAAGGGACGTGTCACGAGTGGCGCCTTGAGCTTAGTCTTCGCTTCCTCCCTCAATGATACTGAGTCACTGAACAATCTTGCTGTAGGCGGTGTCACAATCATCGGATAGCGGAGAACGCCTATGTACAGGATTGCGGTAAAGAAGAATGCTTCCACCATGGAGGAGAAGGACATGGTCCTTCTCTCCAAGGCGGAATACAATATGGCAGTCACTTCCAGCATGAAATACAATAGCCTTTATGTGAATGTATCGGTTGCCGGGAACACCAAAAAATTACTCTATACCAATGAGGATATCGTCTATTTTCCGAACGGGCTTGTGTTCGGCGGTACTGCTGCGCCTGCAGGTCTTGTCACGAGAGGCATATGCGGAGTCACGACACCAGACGCAAAAGGCGCATGCTCGAAGGACAACCTCTATCTCAACTATGACGGGAACGATAGTTATTCGAGACCCGTAGTCCTCGGAGCGGGTTCGGCAGGAAATTTGATAACGGGTGGCGCACATCAGTATGCGGCAGTCCGAGGCGACCAGATGGTGGCGTATGTGAAGAGCTATCTCAACACTTCGGGCGGAGTGACGATAAACAACGACCATTCGGCAATGCAGAATCTCGACTACGAACACTCGGGGCATACGGGTTTCGCCTCGTCAGCACAGCTCGACACTGAGATCAAAGCCAGAAGAGACGGGGATGATAGCTTGAAGAAGTGGGTTAATTTGATGCGTGAGCAAGACGCCCAGAGTACGGATGAGGTGGTTCAGTACAACGTGAAGCAGGAAGCGGAGCGTGCCAAGAAGGCCGAAAGCGCAAATGAAGCACGTATCGCAACGTTGGAGAAGAAGAACGAGAGTCTGACGCTTCGTAACAACGAACTTGCCGAAATTGTCGGGAAGGAGATGGACTATCAGTTCAGCGAGTATACCACCAAGGAAGCGACCGAAAGCATTCCGAGCGTAATCGGAGAAAGAAGCGTGGTGGGCAACGATGATACGAGAGGCTTGGTCGCAAGCATAGGCGGAAGGACGGAGTATTCAAGGAACCTGTTCAGCGGAACTTGGACGAAAGGCACTGGACCGACAGGGGATGTCACTATCGCAAAAAATGGTACGAATTCCATTCCCGTGAGTCCAAGCACGACTTATACGATTTCATTGTCTGCAACGAACAGACGAACGAACCAAATCTATGAATATGATTCCTCGGGCAATTATCTCAGATGTCTTTCAGATGGCGAGTCGGACACTTTCAACTTTACAACGAGCGAAGACTGCCACTTCATCCGAGTCGGTCAGTGGACTCCAGTTGCAGAGGGAATGACAGGTTATCCAGCCGAGACAATGCTCGTCAAAGGTGGTTATACCACTGACACAATGCCTTCCTATGTTCCCTACTACACAGGCTTGAAGTCGGTCGAGAACCCGAAGCTGAAAATCAACGGAAACGGAGTGCTGTCAAATATCCTTACTGACTCCTCCAGTCTCGTTCTCGCTGGTGTCGATGATTACCATGACGAAATCAAAATCGTTCAGAAGGACAACGGATTGTTCAGGGTTGAGCTTCACAAGAATTTCCGAATTGCGAGGGTCAGCAAAAATTTGATTGCTTATGGTGAATTCCGACAGGGTGGTGCTTCCACTGGTGGCGAATTCGGTGCTGATAATATGATTCTTGAATACAACGGTGACTCACGTTACCATATAAAATCCAATTTAGTCCAACACCTCGTCTGCGACATACTTGACCCAATCCATCCAGATGAAGCATACCATGGAACAAAGCAGGGCATTGCATTGGTCGGCAATGATGGTGTTTGGATTTATGTGAATGGTCTTAACAGCGCCGATGAATACATAGAGTGGCTCCAGGAAAATAAAATCTATGTTGGCTATCCAATCGCCGGACCCACCATAACCACACTATACGATGACCTCTCTCTTGCCGATGTCTCGTTCCTGCAGAAGGCTGGATACGTAATCACGGCTGAGAATGACAACACCACATATGCCGTCAACCCGAGTGTCACGCTCAGACTCGTGACGAAAGGAGTGAAAGCTTAATACACCATGATGATGGATGAATTACTGAGGAAATGTGTCGGAGAGAAGGCTCTCCGTGACGATGAAATCCGTTCGCTCAAGGAATATCTCACCTCCACTGACTACGTTGTCTCCAAGCTCAACGAACTCAAGCTCGAGGATGACGAGACCGAATACGTGAAATCTAAGGCGGATTATGCGGACGTGCTGAAGAAGCGCAAGGAAGCCCGTGCGAGAATCAACGAGCTTGAAGCCGAGACGGAATGATGACATATGGAATGCTGATGATGATGACAAGAAGGAGGAAACAACACGATGAGAACTAAGCTAAGCACTTATGACGGCGGAAGCGGTGGCAGTCTCTATGACAGCAACGGCAACAGCTACAGCAACCAATTCGGAAACAACACCAAGGATATCATGAGCCAATACCAGAGAGGCCTCACGAAAAGCAGGAACACGTCTTCCGATACGGATGACGGTTCCACCACTGACAGCCTTTCAAGTCTTTACGGAAGCTACGGGAACAGCAATAACAGCAACAATTCCGCTTCTTCCGATACGGACGGAAATGATGCCAATGCCTACGATGACGCACTAGCCGAACTTGCGAGACAGGGCAACTACGAGGCTTACTGGAACAAGACCGTACAGCTCGGAAACATCCAGCGCCTTGCCCAGAAGAACATGCAGAACACGCTGAAACAGCAGGGTATCAACACACAGGGCGCCGGAACGATTGCGGGAACACAGCTCTCCAACGCATACATGAACGCTCAGGCAAGCGCACTGAAGGACTACAACGACACCGAGAGCCAGATTACCGAGGACGCCTACAACAGGGCCGAGACGGCAAAGCAGAACCAGCTCTCCGAGTATCAGAACCTTCTCTCCACTGCCTCGCAGAACGGCAACGTCTCCGAGACCCTTCAGAAGATCTTCGAGTCCAACCCCGACATGGATGACGAGACGAGACAGAAGCTCAACGCTCTTGCGGTCGCTTACGACAACACCAACTCCGAGAACGCAAGCAGGGTAAGCACCTTCCAGCAGTACATGCAGTTGGCCAGCCAAAGCGGTAACCTCGAGAAATGGTATACCGACAACGTTCTCAACAACTCCGACCTCACCGACAAGGAGAAGACCGAGCTTCAGCGCTACTATGACGCAATGGGCGAATCCGACAGCGGTTCATCCTTCATCAAGAGCGTCGGACTCGACCCGACACTTTCCATGTACACCTCTGCGGACGAACTCAAGCAAACGGCATATGATCCATCTGGAAACACCGCCGATGACGTCATAGGCCATGAAATCGAGGGAATGACCAACTACGTCAGCACCAACAAGCTCGCAAAGCCTACGCTCTTCCATCTCCACTCCGACAGGCTCGGAAGCAACATGTATGTCTACTACGACCCTTCCAAGGGAGGCTACTACGTGCTGACTCTTGAGCAGGCGAAGCAATTCAGTGGTGATTCTTATTACGTACACGGACGTAAGAATTCCGAGATTTCCAAGGGCGCAAGAATCCTCTAGATTCAATCAATCATTGACCGACCGATTCAGTCCCCGTGACAGGAAGGAGAAAAAGAACACATGGCAGGTTTCTACGAGAATCTCAACAAGCAGAACTATCTGAAGATCATGAACGGCGCTTACCAGAACTATGGTCTGGACTCCGAAAGCATAAACCAGCTTAATGGTCAGGGTGACAACATCACTCCGACCATTTCGCTTGCCGATGAGATAAGGAATGCCTCAGCTACGGCCGAGAAGGCCACCGCCGAGGAAAACCATGACGATGACCCTTCATGGTTCCAGAAGGCAAGGAACTTCATCCTCGCCCCTCTCTACGGAATCGAGGAGGGCATCCTCAACTTCGCAGACGGAATCGGCGACCTTGCCATGGGTATCACGGGCGCAATCGCAGGTGCAGTGGGCAACCATCAGCTCGAGACGCAGATGAAGAACAACATCAACGTCGACTGGCAGGCGACCGTGACCAATGCCACAAAACAGCTCAATGACACGGTCGACTTCATCAATGCGCTTGACCCGACCTCCGACACACGCAAGATGTGGACGGGGCAGAAGAACGGATGGGAGACTCTTGCCTCACCAGAGGCTTCACGTCAGTCGCTCAACGACACGAAGTACAACGCATTCCTTTCCAAGGGCGCTGCGGACTTCGTCGGAGGAGTCGCACAGGGCCTCGGCGAGATGGTTCCGTCCATTGTCACAGGAAAGTGGATCTCGGGCGGAGTCAATGCTCTTACAGGTTCCGCAAAGGCGGCAAGGACTGCCAACATCGTCGCCCAGTCCACCATAGGCGCATTGCAGGGCGCTGGCAAGGGCTTCTCCAAGGTCGCCAAGGAAGACGGAGACCTCACCGAGGGCGCTGGCTATGCGGCGATAAAAGGCGTAATCGGTGGTGTGACGAGAGGGCTGTCCGCAAAATTCGGCACTTTCAGTGACAGGGTGTCCAACAAGCTTGCCGAAAGCGTCACTGGGAAGGTGCTTCAGTCGGGAATCGAGAAAGGCCTCGATTATACGGTCTCGGCGAACATTGCTGGTACTGCGACTCAGATACTTTCCGATATGGCAGTCGATTCAGCCACCTCTTTTGGCGAGGATTTGTTAGACCCAGTCATCAAGCAGATCACTTATGACAATGAGGCTTTATATAAAGCATACGGAGACGGAGAGAAGGCTTCCGCAACTCTCAAGAACGCAGCGCTTTCGGCACTCACGAGCGCCGTGACGACCGCAATCGTTGACGGAGTGAGGACATATGCCGAGAAGCCCGACTACGTCAAGAAATATCTTTCCGAACATCAGGACGTTGCTGCGAAGATGACGGACATAATCGACAAGAGCAGGAAGCTCAAGATTACTCAGGGGCTTATCGAGGAACTCGGCGACAAGGCACCTGAAGAGATGAAGGACAATTTCTCCAAGCAGGCAAGCGAAGTTGCGGAAGAGTCCGCTTCCCTCTATGATACGCTTACGAACGGGCTTCTCATGGAAAAGGAAGCGTATGTCGCTCCGAAGGACACTACCGCTTCCGAGAACGGAACGGCAGTTGATACCGATGCACAGCCCCTAGGCGAGACGGCAGTTGATACCGATTCGGCCAACTCGGCAAAGGTGGAGAAGGCGTCTCAGGAATCCGCAAAGCCAATCGTTTCGGATGCCGACACACCGACTGATACAGGCGATAGGGCAAAGACAACCTCTTCAGAGGCGACAGGATTGTCAACCGAGTCTTCTTCGGATGTAGACGGCAAAGCAAAGAAGGAAGTCAAGATACAGGGAACCGGAATTACCGAAGACGGCAAAGAAGCCACCATTGACACCAAAAAGGTTACCATGGACCAGATTGACATGATCAACACGGTCATCGAGAACTCCTTCGCAAACATCGTCAGCGTCGTCTCGCTGAAGAACGGAACAAGTTTCATCCAATACGACAATGGTTTCGGCTACGTGAAGAAGGGCAATACAATCATAGGCACTTATACGAACGGAGCAAAGCCAGACTGGGCCCAAGGTGTCAAGCTTGAGAACATGGACAATGTCGTCAAGGAGAAAGGCGAAGCTGACACCATCGGTGAGCAGAACAAGGACGTGGACAAGGGAATCATCGATAAGGCGGCTGAGATGCGAACCACGAAGAATGGTTTCCAGAATGCTGTCGGCAAGGTGATTGACGAACTCTTCGATGACCCCGATTTCAAGGTATCCAAGGACGTGAAGAGAGACATCGCAAATGCCGTTTCGGCTTCATACAGCCTTGACGGGGATGATGTCTCAGTACATAAGACGATAGACTCGGCATTCGACAAGATCATGGATACGCCTGTCGAGGGAATCGATGGCAAGAAGACTTACTGGGATTGCTTCGACCAGGATGAAATCTCCGACATGAAGACGAAATTCGACAGGGCAATCACTGAGACCGTGAACAAGAATTCCGCCGTCTCCGAAAGAGGCAAGATGCAGATCCTCAACAACAAGCTCGGAGCTGTCGTCAGAAGCATGAAGGAAAGAATCTCCTACATGGCCAAGAACGAGAAGCAGTACAACTCTCTCCGCAACAAGCTCAATGCTTCCAAGCAAGCCCCGACAGGTGGAATGCCCATGGACAATCCGAACATGCTCGGAGTCGTCTCAGACCTCGGAAAGACCCTGAAGCTGTCTTCCAACAACGGCCAGTTTACGGTCAATTCCGTCAGGAAATTCATTGACGAGCATAAATCGATCGTGACCGACTATTCCAGCTCGGCCGATGGCACTGAGGCAAAACCGGCTGAAGTATCCGAGCTTGAACTGACTCCGAGCGGACGTGAATTCATCGAGGCGGCAAAGGAGATGAATGATTATCTTGCCGAGAACGAAGGAATGGAAGTCCTCGACAACGAGGGATTGCGCCTCATGAACAGGATCCTTTCGACTGCGAACATTGCCACGAATGAGAACGCAGCACTTCAAAGAAGCCAGAAGAGGGCCAAGGTCGAAGGCGTGATAATCGACGCATCCGAGATGTCGAAGCAATTCAAGAACGGCAAGAAATTCGGCTTCGTTCAGAATACGGTACGTTCCTTCGAGGGCCTCCGTTTCACGATGAAGAGATACCTCGGAAGGGGTGAGGCTTATGACATCCTTGTCGCCAAACCAGTGGAAGACCTTCAGAACGAAGGCATGTTCGAGGCACATGTGAACAAGATGCTTCAGGACCAGATGGACATATGCGGTGTCAAGGAGAAGAACTTCAGGGGAAACATCGATCTTCCGGACGATTTCACCGATGACAACGGAGCCAAGGTCGGAACGATGTCAAAGAGACAGCTTGCGGAGCTTTATCTTGCCGAAAAGACCTCGGCACTGAGCGAAGAATATGAGAAAAACGGACTCACAATCTACAATTCCAAGTCAAAGACGACAAGCGGAACAATCCACATCACGCAGGAAAAGGCGCAGAACCTCTTTGACGCGAACCTGTCCGAGTCCGAGATGAAGTACCTCGATTCCGTCTTCAATTTCGTCAACGGGCCTCTCCGTGAGAAACTCGGGAGCTACACCTTGGACAAATACGGAGTGGATGTCACCGAGGAGATGAAGGGCGACTACATGCCCGACAGCAAGGACAACCTCAGACACAGCGTCAGCGACAAGACGCTGAAGGCTTCCTCGCTCGGCTCGACAAGGGCAATAAGAAGAACCAACAACAAGCTCCCGTCAGTCCTCGGAAACTATGACGAGGTAATCGCAGGATACGTAAGGGATGTCGGTCAGCTGACCATGATGGACAACGTCCGTGAATACAATTCCATCATCAACACGAAGGACTCATACGGAAGAAGCATATACAACCATCTTTCCGCAAACCTTCCCGAAGGCGCCAAGCTCATGAACGAATGGCAGGAGACCGTCAACCAGATAAGCAAAGGCGACAAGACTCCGTCAATCTTCAGGAATGCGGCCGCCGTCAAGGTCATCACGAACATAGGCTCGATCCTGAAACAGCCACTCGATTATTTCAGAACCATGAAGGACGTCAGCATGGGGCAGTGGCTCAAAGGACTTGTCCAAGGCTTCTATGTATGGGCTTCTCCGAGTGCACATAAGGAATTCTATGAGTACATGAGGCAGAACAGCAAACTCTATTCCTCAAGCGAGAACGAGAAATGGGCCATCACCGAGAATGCCCTCCAAGGCAATACGAGTGCCTTGGTCGACAAGCTCGGCCTTCCCATGAAGCTCTCCAACCAGCTCGTATATGCAATGAACTACAAGGCTTATGAAGCCAAGGTGATGGGAGAGAACCCTTCGCTTGACCCATCCAATCCGGACGATTCGGCTGTCATCAAGGCGAAGACGATGGATCTCCTCGACTCACACATGCTTGACAATGCCTCCAACTCCGCTTCGTATGATATTTCACCTGTCAGAAGCGGAAGAAGGACTCAGATCATACAACTCGTGTTCTCCATGTTCGGAGGTGACTCTCAGAAGAACCTTGAGAACGTGGACAGCGTGATAAGAGGCAACAAGGACTCCGAGGCTGTCGAACAGGGTATCGAGGAATCGATCAAGAAGAAGGAAGACATGGTCGACAACCTTCAGAAGCAGAATGACGGGATTGACGAACAGATCAAGAACGAGACCGATGAGAAGAAGGCCGAGAAGCTGCGTTTCCAGAAGCAGAACAACCAGACGAGGATTGACGCACTCAACGAGTCAATCAACAGGTCGAAGACACAGGTCAAGGCCGAACAGCTCTATCGTTCCGAAGCCAAGGTAAGGAACGTCAAGATTGTGGCAGGGCTCGTGGCAAGTGCAGTCCTTTCCACCCTCATCTCCAACCTCAATTCCGTGCTGAGGGGAAACAAGTCCATGAAGGAAGCAGTTTCAAAGGAGAACCTCAAGGACATGGCGATAGACGCTGGCTTCGAGGCTGGTGTCTCATGGATTCCTTTCATAGGCACTATTGCGGACGCAATCAGGAACAACAGCGACCTCTCTCCTGTCACGCTTGACGGAATCAACACGGCCATCTCCACGATTTCGACAGCAATCGAGTCTGCCAAGGCGGGCAAGATAAGCGAGCAGGACCTCAAGAAGGAAATCCGAAACGGAATCAACATGATTTCCAACCTCACGGGGCTTCCAGTGTATTCCCTCATGCAGTATGCCGAGGGCACGGTCGCCAACGTACAGGATATGTTCGGCGGGAACGGGCAGAAGACGCTTGCCTCCATCAGGGGATACAATTCGGCCTATCTCACCTCCAAGACCAAGACGTATCTCGAAAGCGGAAATCTCACCGAGGCCACAAAGGCGACTCAGGCGAACATGTATTTCTTCAAGGGTTCCATGGCCAACTGGGAGACCTCGAAGGAGATCACGAGACTCGGCGCTTCCGTCAGCAAGGTTCCCGACAGCCTTGACGGCGTCCAGAAGGAGAGATTCAACTCAATCTATAAGAAGGCCTCTAGGCAGGCCGAGAAGCTTGTCTCCTCGACCGCATACAAGTCTTTGACTGATGAGGACAAGAGGAGCGCAATCAACTATCTCTACAGCTCATACTTCCAAGCCTCGAAATCGTATGTGAGCGGTGAGGACGCAAGCTCCAGGGCAGGAAAGGTGTTGCTCTCCTACAACGGCAATGCGGATATGGGTGCCGTAAGCGCAATCATCATCAAATGCCGAGGCAAGAAGAAAGAAAAGGCCCTTGCCATCATAGCAAGGTCGAATCTCACCACTTCCCAGAAGAGACTTGCAAGGCAGTTGTTGGGTTACGAAAATTCGATAATTTAGTGCACGCTTAGGCACTGCCTTAGTCACCAAAAAGGCACGAAAAAAGGCACGGGCATGAAAAAAGCCCCATTTCTGGGGCACTTTTTCTTAATGGTGCGGACGGTCGGAATTACTGGTATTTTGCAGGCATAGGAAATCAACGTTTTTTTGCCACTTTTTTCAAAAAACTGCGATTTTTTTGAAACCGAAAAAGCACTTTTAGGCACAAAAAGGCACAAAAAAAGGCACGACTTTTAGGCATGAAATAAGACGTCTAAAAGGACGTCTAATAATGTGAAAAACAAAAGAGGGTTTCAAGCCCTCTTTTTGTGTATATGAGTCCTTTGAATTCATTGTCATTTCTTCATCGCTTTGTAATATTTCCAAGCCTTGCCTTTCGGTGCGTCTCTGTCGTTGAGGAACGCAAGCGACAGCTTCATATAGAAGTCCAGGTCGCTTCCAAGGATATGGCAGTAATCCGAATAGAGCATGTTTGTCGCATATGCGAAATCGTAGAGGTTGAATCCCTCCTGTTCCGCTGAACCACCTTCCTGCCTTTCGGAAAGCTCGGTGGCCGTCCAATGCGCACCTACTGAGCCGTCTTCGTTCACCAGACCGCTGACTGCCTCCTCATAGGTCTCCCTGCAGAAGTGACAGCCATAGACAAGCTCATAAATCTCCTCAGTGAGGCTTTCTTGGCTCTCTTGGCTTAATCTGCCCATTGAGGCAATCAGTGCCTCGCAGACGGCTTCCTTCTGCTTCCCATCGGCTTCTTTGACAATCTTCTCCAGTTTCATTCTCTGGTTCTCCTTTCGATAGGCGGTGAAGTCGGTCACTGCCTTCCTAGAATGTTAGCCGACTAGCTTGAGGTCGTGGTCGCCGTCTTCACTACCGGAATGTAGGCGGCTGCCTGCCCTGCAAGATAGAGGCTGAGGTATCTCGGGTCAATCTTGTCGAGGATTGACTGAGTCTGCGTCAGGTTGCTGATTTCGCTCTTTGCGTCATTCAGCTTCCTCTCAAGCTCCGTCACCATGTTGGCGTTGATGAGGTCTCTCGTCTTCTGGTTCTCCTGAATCGTGAGTGCCTTGAGGTCGCAACAGCATTGCGCCATCTGTGCCTGCTGATCCTTGAAGCCGAGAAGAGTGTCGAACCTGTTCTGTGCTATGAGCATGTCGGTATCGTACTGCCCCTTCATCATCGCAATCTGGTTCTGGAATCCGAGTACGGCGGTATCGTACTTCGTGTTGAGTACGTCACGCTGTGTGTCGGAGGACGTCTTGAGTACGTCTCTGTCGGTGTCGACCGTGTTTCCGTTGCCGAAGAGACCGTTACCGCCGAAACCGCCCATGAGGACGATAAGGAACAGCAAGCCCCACCAACCGCCGAATCCGTCACAGCCGAAGCCGTCATTGCCACCAGAGGCGGCTCTTATGTCGGAAAGCGAATATCCGTTAGTATCCATGATAAGAATCTCCTTTGCCTTTGTTATCCGAACGGCCGCCGACTCGGTCGCTAGAACCAACCCTTGTCTTCCTTTTCTCCCTTGGGAGGGAACAGCTCGTCAATCTCGTTGCCGCTGACCGATATTCCGAAGCCCTTTGCCTTTTCCGTGAGGCTCTCCAGCTGGCTTCTCGTCAGCCTTCCCTCTGAGACCATCTTCCGAAGGATCTCCTTCGGGTTTTGACCGCTTCCCATGAGTTTCCTCATGGTCTCATATGCCTTCGGATTTCTCAGTCTTATGATTTCCATCATCCCGTTTGACTTCATCTCTCAGCACCTCCTCGAGCCTTGCGATCCTTTCCTCGAAATTTCCCTCGATTTCCCTCGGTTTCCCTTGTTTCCCTGACGTAACTTCAAAGTCGCATGGGACAAGCCTGAAGGACTGGATGCAGGCTACTCCGTTGACGTATTTCTTTGAATGCATGAACATATTCTTCTCGTCAAGGAAGACGAGAGGAGTGCCGTCATCGGGTGGCTGAGCCTGTTTCACTATGCTGAAGTCATCCGTCTTCGTGTAGGTGTTCGGACTCTGCCTCGACACGAGGTTTCCGTAGCTTCTCGAATACTGCTCCATCATCCTCCTCTGTTCGGCTTCGAGCTCCTGTGGCGTCTTCACGAACGGAGGCATGAAATAGGGAAAATCCATCGTTCCGTATCTCCTTTTCCTGTGCTGACTCGATTGTACGAAAAAAGCCGTGCAAGGAACACGGCGGAAATACGACAATTTCACGACAAAATAGCGACAAAATCACGACAAGAATGCGACAAAAACAGGACAAAAACAGGACAACTTCACGACATGATTGGGACTGGATTGGGACTCTTTTTTATATAAACTTGTTATAATGACGTTTCATATCTTCGGCTTTATGTTGCGTGCTATGCACATCTTCACGAACGTCCTCTTCAGCTTCTTCGAGATTTCCCTCAGCTTCCGCTGTATCGTCCTTCCGTCATAGCCTACGTCAGCCGATATTTCCTCGTTCGTCATCCCCTTGACGAATTTGTCCGTCGCTATCTCCCTGTCCGTCTTGCTCAGCAGTGTCTCGCTGATTATCTCCATTGCCTCCGAATTGGTGAACAGCTCGACCGAGATTCCGTCCTCTATCGTCTTCCATCTGTCCTTGTTCTTCCTGTTCTCCTCGTGAAGATACCCGTTGAGGTAGTCAAGCCTCTCCTTCTCCATTTCAGCAGATACCTCCCCTTCCCTGTAGCGTCCTTCTCCTTCTCGGCATTTTCGAGAAACCAAAAAACAGCATATGTATTTGCCTCCTTTCTTAAATGATTTTAAGCAAACAGCGGTTTCCTTTTCCTTCACTCTAAACCTTGCAAATCTTCATTGCAATTATTATTTAATTTAACTATTCTTTGATTGGAAAGAGACTTGGATGTATAATCCTTTCCGGTAGCAACCTGATTTTCCTTTTTCTTGTTACCACCAATTGTTCTTGTGTCCGCATGCCTTCTCTCATGCGGGCATTTTTTTGTCGCACAAAAAAAGGGGCTTCTTCAGCCCCTGAGCAAAAAGGAATTGCTTTATATGTTTGATTGCGGAATTTGATTGTCTGGAATGGAGGGCGGAAATGTGTGTGACCACTTCCGCCGAAAAACGGAAAAATTCAACTGGAGGTTTCCCTTAGGAACAGCCAATTCCATGAGAGAATCACTATGTCTCTGAAGTGCCTATTTCATCAGGACAATTCCATTCTAAAATTTTATGAGTCAAAAACGTATACTTTTATCGCTTAACGGAAAAAAGCTCCACTTAGGAGCTTTTTCTCATGCTTGGTTATTCCATGCCTTCCGACACTTCCGAGAGAGTGGACGGCTTATGCCACCATATTCGTGCCCTTCCGCGGATTCGTCATCCGCCGTTAAAAGAGGTTTGTTCACTTAGGCACCCTGTTCCGATGATTCGGGGGTTCATTACTTCCCCGTGGTCTTGCCTTGGCCCGTCCCTTCCGTCCTTCCGACACGTCTTCGCCTTGCATGCCTCAGCGCCTGTCCGTCTGACGTACCGCCGTCATGCTGATGCCACCCGTTTGTCGGCTCTTCCGAGGGCGATGTGTTCCCTCCGTCTCATCTTACGCCGACCCTGTTCCGATGTTTCGGCAGTCTCTTCGCCCTGCCGTGGTCTCGCACTGCTCGGTACGTCCTACAGACCGCTCCATAGGGTATATGATAACCTGAAAAGATTTATTAAATCTTCTCAGAGTTGTCAACTTCGTTTCTATTCGTCTTCTCCGTCATTCTTCCTGCGTGTCCTATGCCCTGCAACGAGAAGACTCACAAGAGTTATCGCAGGGGTTATGAACACTACGTCAATCGTCAGAAACTTCACTGCCTCAGTCGGAAGCTTTCCGAGGATTTCAGTGAAGCCTTCGCTGTCGAAGTACAGCCACAGCACGCTTCCTATGCTCAGCACGGCAAGCAACAGCGCAACCACAAGGATCAGCCTTGCGAGGAATCCGAGGAATCTATTTCCCTTCATCGTCATAATCCTCCGAGCCGTCACCCTCGTATTTCCCGAAGTGGATGAATCCCACGAGTATGCTCAGCCCTAGTCCGCATATCGGACAGGCAAGAAGCAGTACCTCAAGGAAGATACGTGTCACAAGCGGAAGCTCCACCACCTCGAAGCCTGCTGTGTACAGGAGGCTCGTCAGCAACAGCGCCATGCACAGGAATGCGTTAATCCCTGCCAGTATCAGAGTCAGTTTCTTCGTCTTCTTCATATGGATCAACCTCCCTGTCCTTTGCCAAGTCATAGCAGTCTATCTCAATCACGTAATCATCGAAGCAACCTTCGTCCTCGAGGTCCCGTAGGAATTTCCTCGTCTCCTTCGTGATTTCAAAGCTGTCGTTTCCGAACGAGACTATCTTGCCTTTGCCCTTGCCGTTTATGTCGACGGCTATGCAGTCCCATGCGCGTTCACGTTCCTCACGGTCTCCGTGCTTCCACATGTTCGCAACATAGAGCGAGTTCTTGATACGGGTTATCTTTGTCTCGTAGCAGTCCTCGCTCTGCCAAGCCCCACGCTCATGGACATAGTCCCTGAGGTCAGTCAGCCTTATCTTCATCCTTGTCTTCCTCCTCGGCTTCCTTCTTGAAGTGTTCGTAGACCTCAAGGTAAGCATCACGGTAGAGTTCCTTCACCTCATCAAGTCCGAATCTCTTCTTGAGCAACGTTCCTAAATTGTCCGAATCGATTGAATCCCATTCCACTTGGTTCAGCCATTCCTCGAACGTCATTCCCTTCTCGTAGTCGGGGTAATAAGTCGAGTAGTTGGAAAGACATCCGTCATGATACATGCTTCCCTTCTTCGTGACGGCTTCATGTATCTTGCTCTTCTCATCGTTGAGGACAAGGTTCGCAAACCGGAGTTTCAGCTTCGGCGAGGGATTTTCCTCATCCCTGTCGGACTCTGCCATCTCATGCACGGACTCATATTCATCGACCTTCTTCTTCAGCACTGCGTTCTCGGCTTCCAGTCTCTCCTTCTCATCCAGCGCCTTCAACAGCTCCGAAATGAATTCTATCTTGGTCATCTTTCCTTGTTTCTCCTTTCCTCTTCCATCATCCTGTCTATCTCCTCCTCGCTCAGAAGACACAGCTTTCCTGCGTTCGCCTCCGCCTTCCTTGCGAGATACTTCTCACCGAACCAACCGCTTATCGGCTCCGGGTATGCCTTCAGCGCCTTGCAGATACCGCTGTAATTGAAGTACATTGCCTCGCTGGCTTCACGCACGCTCTTGTATGCCGCAATCACCTTTCCTGTCTCCCTGTCGATTATCTCGACCGGAATACAGCTGTTCTTCCAGTCAGCCTTCTCGTTTGCGTTTATTCTGATTTGATAGGCCACGTTATAGACATGCGATATTTTCATGCCATATCTCTCGGCTATCTCGTCCGCTCCGTATCCATGTTGGTAGAGCCAATATATCTTTTCCCGTTCCTTCCTGAAGCCTGCCCTCTGCTTTCCCATCTTCTCGATGTATGCCTTGCTCTTGCTGACGATTAGGTAGGCCATCTGGATCTTGAGGCCGTGCTTCTCGGCTATCTCGGGAATGCTGAGCCCTTCGGTTTCGTATTCCGCAACCATGGTGGCGTTGCGTTTCCTGTAATATTCCCTCGACTTGTCGGTCATCGGTTCAGGTTCCCTCCGCATGCCATGGTCTTCTCTATCTCTTCCTCGCTTATCGAGTCGAGAGGTCGGTTCTTCTCGCTGATGTACTCGATCCTGAATTCCCTGTCTATCTGCCCTCGGGGGTTGTCCTTCCTGATTTTCCTCGCAATCGTGCTCTCTGCGTAATAGAGCTCCTCGGAAGCTTCCTGAAGTGATTGGAACACCCTCACCTCGCCCGTGTCGACATCGGTCACCTTCACCTTCTTCGCATTGCGGTTCGGACCGCTCCGCTTTCCATGGTTGTGGATTGTCATGCTTACGCTGTAGGTGGGGATTCCATATCTCTTTGCGACTTGGGGAATGCCGTATCCCTGCTCTTCGACAAGCCATATGATTTTCCTGCGGAACGCCTTGCGTTTGTCATTCTCACGCTTCCTGATCGCCCTGTATTCGGCGTCCCTGTTCAGCACCAAGGATACATATTCGATATTGTTCGCCCCATACTTCTCCTTTATCTCCCTGAGCGTCATTCCGCTCCTGAAGTCGGCCATGAATATCTTCGCCCTTTCATCCAGACTCATTCTTTCCATCTTTTCTTTCCTCCTCAGAGACGTCTGTTCAGCGTCTCGTATTCGCTTTCGGTTATCTCCTGTGTCGCATACACGGGTTCGGCATATCCGCCTCTCCTCGGAATGGCGATGTATGTCATGTAATGCTTACCGTCTTCCTCGTAGACATCCATTTCGAGCTTCTCGGCTATGATTCCGAGTGCCTCGTCCGAGTCATATGTCGCACTGCACAGACGTATCCTCGCCGTATGCCAGTCAGCATCGGGGATTCCCTTGCAGAAGGCTTCCGTGATTATGTCCTCGACCCCCTTGAGAGTCAGTCCGCAACCCTTCACGTCCTCCGAAAAGAAGTTGCTGAGGTGGCGGTATATGCGTTCGGGATCGTATCCGTGTCCGAACATCTCGGTTATCACGCTTCCGAACCTCGCTTCCGCCCTCTCACTTGTTGATGAGCCTTGTCTTGCTCGGTTTCCCTTTTCCGTCCTGGAACGGGTATTTCCTTCTTGCATAGTCATTTGCGCTCCTCCCTGTCTGCCTTTCGAGCCTCTTCCTCAGGCTTTCGGCTATTCCCTGCTTCCCGTAGTCCTGCGTGAAGGAATATCGGCTCTCCGCACCCATCAGTGCGAGGAGCACCACCTTCAGCTCCTCATCATCGGCTATCTCGAGGCTTGTCACAGGCATAGCTCCGTGTCCTCCTCGCCTATGTTCTCGACGCATGCATACACGTCATCGGTCATCGAGACGTCCGTGTGGTCGGTCTCCGCATAGTTCTTGTACGCCCTTATCTCGACCACCTGCGAGTCATCTCCGTAGGCGATTCCGTTCAGTGCGTCAAGTATTGTCTTCACAACGTTGTCCAAATCCTGCTTCGTGGTCGGCTTCAGCCTCGTTGCGAGCGCCTCCGCCTTCCTCTTCTTCGGCATTCCCTTCGGAGTCCGTTTGTAATAGTAGATTTCCACCTTCACAGGCTTCTCCCCGAACCCTGGAAACTTCTCCTTCTCCGCCTTCCGCTGATATTCCAGCCGTATCCAGTTCTCGTTCTGGACCTGCGCCTTCGGAGTGTACACCCTCGTGAACCCTCCCATCCTTGTCGCCTTCGGCCTCATCTTCCCTTTCACTTCGCCATCTACCCTGAATGTGAATTGCATCTTTTCCTTACCCCGCTAATAGTTGTCATCGAACAGGTCGGCCTTGATGTCCGCTATCGCTTCCTTGATCGCCTGCTTGTCCAATCCTGTGGCCGAGACTATCTGGTCACGTGTGAGCCCGTCAAGGAAGAGGTAGTTGAACACGGACCTGTAGTATTCCGACTTCCTTGAGTTGAGCCTGTTGACCTCGATGTAGATCCGGTCCTTTATCTGCTGGTAGCTCTTGAGCAGTTCCTGGTGCTGTACGAGATACATGTTCGCCTTCGCATAGCCCTTGTCGTTTCCTGCGCCCTTTTTCTTGGACAGTTCGTAGTCGGCGACTCTCAGCTTGTAGTAGTCGATTGACGCCTTCTCGAGGATTATCCTCATGTTCAGCGCATTCACCAGGCTCCTCGCATACTCGAGGAAACCGTCGTTCCTGTCGAGGTCGAGCTGGATGAAGTTGCTGTTGTCTGCGTAGATTCCCTTCTTCTCCTCCAGCCAGCGGTTCAGCGCCCTGTCGGTCTTTCCGCCTTCGGACTCCCCCTCTTCCTGCACGGTGTCCTTTTCTTCTTCCATCCCTTCGTTTTCGCTTACATCCATCTCGTCCATATTCCCATGTTTCCTCCGTCAGGCTCAAAAGAGACGATTTCCGAGGCGATAAGCTTGCCTGAGTGTATTTCCCCTCGGACATAAATTCTTAAGCCTACAGGGGAGTTTTGGTGGCCAATTTGGACTTTTTGGCTTCGGTCGGGGAAATAAATCGTGTTCATATCCCCGTTTCCGACCGAAACCATCATCTTTCCCCCTCCCTGCGCCATCACCACGCCTGTCATGGTGAAGGCGCTCAGGTGGCCTATCACGCTATTCCTGTTCTCCGCCATCATCCGCCTTTGGATCCTTTCTCTGTCTTGTCTTCATGGTTACGCCGTCATAGGTCCGTATCTCCTCGGCTATCATGTCTTCCTCGGTCGGCTTGACGTCAAGTATGTCAATCCGGTCGATGAGGTTGATGTAGCGGTATGTACCCATGCCGAATTCGCCGACCGACCAGAACGGCTGTCGGTGTCCCGTTATCGCAACCATCATTCCCGCTCTTATGTGCTTTATGATTTCCGCCATGTCGTTCATGTCGGAAGAACGCCATTCGTCCATCGCACCAATCGGAGTCCTCATGTTTCCGTCATTGAGAAGCCTCACATACATCCTCAGCTTGGTACCGTATGCGGTCTTCACGTATCTCGGATTCCCGTATACCCTGCCGACCTCGGTTATGTACGCCTCTGGCCTCTTCATCACGGGCGGCCTTTCATCCCCGCCGATGAGGTCGGGGGCTTGGTCGCTCATTATGAATTTTCTTTTCCTTGCCCGGTACATCATTCGAGAAGGCTCCCCATGAATTCGATGAGGTCACGCCTCTCCCTGTCGGCCTCGAGTGCCTTGTCGTCCTTCACGCCGTTGGCCTCGGCGAGATAGTCTATGAGCTTGCCCGACTTGGTGTACGGAAGCGGGATTTCACCCTTCAGGAACCTGCGCCCCTTCTCCGTCACCATCTCCTTCACCCTGCACTCGTATTCGGTCAGCAGTCGCTTGGTCTCCCTTTCCCAGTCCTCTCCCAGCAGGCTGTCCCATCTCCATTTCGAGATCGGGATGGTCTCTATGAGCGGTGGGCAGTGCTTCATCGCCTTGCTGTACTCGTCCATGTGGTATTTCCGAGTCCATGCCATCACGAGTTCCCTTTCCTCGTCCATGCTCGGATACTGGCTTCTGTATATCTCCAGCGGATATGTGGCAAGCTCGTTCGGACTCCTCGGAGGGAAGTCCTTATGCTGGCAGTAGAGGTTCACGAGCTGTTTGAACCTCGCATAGCTTATCGGCTGACAGCGCATGAACCATATCGACATCGAGTTCCTGTCGGTGAGGTCTATCTTCTCCCAGCCGTAGACTCCCTTTATCAGCTTCATGCATGATATGAATTCATCGTAGGTCATTCGGATCCACTCCTTTCAGCACTTCCTCCATGAGTCCCCTTTCGGCCTCGCTCATCTCGTCCCAGTTCTTGTAGTCTGGTTCCACTCCGTCCTTCCATCGCTCCTGGTTGAGGAACGTTGAGGGATAGGGAATGTATTTCGACTCCGACCACTGCTTTGTGCGTCTGTATTTGTCGACACCGTCGAGCAGTTCCTTCATGTCCTCATGCCTCACATGCTTGTGGAAGGCTTTGCGAGCCTCGGTCTTTCCGCAGTGCTTCGGATAGGCAATCCAGAAAATGTCGAAGTCCTTCGCCTCCTCAGCTTGCTGAGGTGAGCAGTCCGTAATGGCGTTTCCCACTGGATTTTCATGAGAAGAACCAGAGAGAGACCTATGAGTATCCTTTTTGGTAACATTAATTTCTTTACTAACGGATGTAGGATACGAATAGGTTTCTCTAGGAGATATGTTAG
>ERZ808240.722-NODE-722-length-42482-cov-7.906498_pt1 | contig 42482 bp, 24 predicted proteins | sample MGYA00521084_ERZ808240 | MGnify/ENA primary metagenome ERZ808240 (study PRJEB31516, sample SAMN03275571) | gut metagenome | biome: mammalia-associated habitat; material: feces | host: Papio cynocephalus | place: Kenya | collected 2012-08-06 ...
TATGTGCTAAGGCATATCAATTATGTAGAACATGATTATATAAATTAATTTTGAATACCTACTTATAGTAAAAACAAATGGTTAAACAAATTCAAGCATTATGAAAAAGCTATTGTTCATATTATTCATGTTTGTAGGTGCACTCAATGCCCATGCACAATGTTCATCAAACAATACGGCTTTTAAGAGTGGCGAAACGCTTATATACGACCTCTATTTTAATTGGAAATTTGTGTGGATAAAGGTTGGGTCAGCCTCAATGAACACCACGCAAACCACCTATGGTGGTGCGCCAGCCTATCGCAGTTATCTCATTACACGAGGGTCGAAAAAGGCCGATAAAATATTTGTGATGCGCGACACCTTGATGGCATATACGGGTCTTGACCTCGTGCCAAAGTACTATGTAAAGAAAGCATTCGAGGGTAAAACCTATCGTAAAAACGAGGTGTGGTACTCTTACCCTTCGGGCAAGTGTAACGTAAAAATGCGCTATCAGCGCGACCATAACCCAGCCTCGCATAGCAGCCATTCGAGCAAATACTGTGCATTCGACATGATAAGTATGCTTATGCGTGCCCGTTCGTTCTCGGCCGAAGGCATGAAGGTGGGCCACCGCATCAACTTTTTGATGGCCGATGGACACACTTGCGAATGGAAGAGCATTATATATCGTGGTAAAAAAACATTTAAGATGGAAAACACGGGAACAAAGTATCGTTGCATGGTATTCTCGTTTGTTGAAAAGGAGAATGGAAAGGAAAAAGACATCGTTACTTTCTACATCACCGATGACAAAAACCACCTTCCCGTACGCCTCGACATGAACCTTAATTTTGGTACAGCCAAGGCTTTCTTAACAGGTGCAAGAGGATTGCGTAATCCGCAAGCAGCCAAGATTAAGTAGGCAAGCAAAACCTAAGTTTAAAACCATTAGATAAAGGTTGCCGATTAGCATATACCCTACATGCTAATCGGCAACCTTTTTATGTGCTAAAAGGGCTACTTGCGCATGCTCATTGTTAGAGCATACGTGGTGTTATCTATGAATAGTGCGCATGCAGTTGGCGTATCACGCCCGTGATACGCTCGTATCACGCCCACGATACGCGCGTATCACGCCCATGATACGCTCGTATCACGGCCGTGATACGCCAATAGGTTTTGCATGGTTGGACAGAACAATACGTGTTTATGCACAATAATCAAGGCTTTATTTGTGCGTAATGTACTGATTATCAGCTATTAACGTTGCGTTTAAAAAAATAGCCATGCAGCAACTGCTTTATGTTGCTGCATGGCTTAAAAAAAGTTGTATGTAACGAGATCTCGTTATTTAAAGATTACGCCATAGGGATGGATGCCTACGCCATATTTTTTGACGAAAGCACCATCGGCGGTGTAGACAAACACGTAGCCTGGCGATGCATAACCAAAGGCATTGGCATCGGCGCAGATGTAGAGTTGCTTAGTTGTAGGGTTGATGTCGATGCAGATGGGGTTGCCAGGTAGGTTGTCGGCGGGCAAGAGGTTGTCTTGCAACTTTGCGCCAGTAGCGGTGTTGTACACGCTGCTCGAAATGTTTGTAGCTCCAGTTGTCCAGTCGGTAACAGCGTTAAGCACGTAAAGAACAGACTGCTTTCCGATGGTGCGCGATAGGCGGTTCAAGTTGTCGGTGGCAATGATTGAGCCATCGCAAAATTCAGCAGCGTTGCCCGTGTTGTCAATCTTCCATACCTTAGGAGCAACATCGCCATAGTTGCCTTGACAAACCACAAATACGTTGCCCATATCATCAGAGGTGATGGTGGTTGGGTTCATGCCCACACCGATAGACTTGTCGAGCGTAAAGGCCTTAGCATCAATTTGAGCCACGCTGAAACCATTAACATAGTTGTGCGAAGAGTTATTACCATCGCTCACGGCAGCATAGACCTTGCCATTTGAGGCTGTGATGCCAGCAGGGTTAGGACCTACTGCCAGAGGCTCTGAGGCGGCAAAGGTTAAGGTGTCGAAACGAGTTACGTAGCCATCGTTGTTGGTAACAAATACATAGCCATTGCTACCGCATACCCCTTCGGGCTGATTGGTTTGTACGCTTGCCACCTTGCGCATGGTTTTGGCATCGATAACCCATACAAGGTTCTCATCGTACATGGGAACATATACTTTTGAACCATAGATAATGGGCTTTTGTGGACCATTGCCCAGGCTTTGGTTGTTAACTTGTTGAAACACACCGCTAACTAATGTGGTGTCGGTGGCACCAAACACAACCTCGTCGATAGTGCCAGCCACTTTGCCATAGGCATTGCCTTGGTTTACTACATAAAAGCCACTCTCGCCACGCGAAGGATATGAGGGAGTGTTGGGGGTGGGGTCATCGTCTGAACAGGCTGTGAACCCAACTGTTGCAATCAGTGCAATAGCTACAAATTTTAGATGTTTAAGCATAGATGTATTGTATAATTAAAATGAATAATTCAGCGTTATTTTGTATGCTCTTCCGGGCATAGGATAGTTGCCTATCACTTCGTATCGCTTATCAAACAGGTTGATAAGGTCGATGCGTGCAGTGAGCATGCTTTGCCCTATGCCTATGTTGCGAAAGAGCGATACCCCCCACTCGCTGTAGGCGGGTAGGTCGGTAGTAGCGATATGGTTGTTGGTGCACCAACGCATTGAGGCAAATGTGGCATGCATCACCAGGTTGGCCCAAGGGTTGTGCCATGTGGCCGATCCGCCACCGCTGTGAATGGGCGTATATGCCAACTGCTTGTGCCATGTGGTGAGGGTTGGCGAAGTGTAATCGCAACTTTGCTGCAACGAGTAGTTGAGGCTGAGCGAGAGCGCATGGTGGGTGGCAATGTGCCATTTGCTTTGTAGCGTTAGGTCGGTGCCAAGCGTGCGAACCTTTCCCATGTTTACGGTTTGCCAAATAAAAAGGTTGTAGGGGATAGACACTATTTTGTCGCTCACACGGTTGTAATAGCCGTCGATGGTAAGTGCTAATAGTGGCCACCGTTGAGCGGGAGAGGCTTGTAAGGTTGTGCCAATAGAGAACTGACGAGCCAGTTCGGGGTTGAGTGTTTTTGAACCTAAATGATAGTAGTAACTTTCGGTAAAAGTGGGCGCTCTGAAGCTCTCTTTATAGCCAGCCCGCAGGTAAAGCCAAAGCGGATTGCTGAGCAGCCTAACGGAGGCAGTGACCGAAGGTGTTATGCGCGAACAGTCTTTGGCAGAGCCACCACCTTCTGTTTGGTTCCAAACGTGGTGGTAGATGGCGCGAGCAATGAGTGTAAATCGCTCAGAGCGTAGCTGAAGGGAGAGTGCTTGCAACCATGTGTGACGGCTTGCGCGGTGGTCGGTTGTTTGGTTGCTATTAAGCGAGGCATAAGCATAGTCGGTGGCATAGGATAGTTGCAGCACGCGGCACAGGTTGGTTGAGGCACCCGCTGTGGCATAACTTTCGCGTTGCCAATAGTGTTGGCGTAAAGCACCGTCGGGATATTGAGCGTCGATGTTGTCGTAAAGGCTTTTTTGCCAATTGTATTTGGCGGCAGCAAAAAGCTTGACGTGCGGAAGTTGCTGCTTTAAAAATACCTGTGCAAAAGCCGTTTGGTCGTTAAGCCGCTCGTTGTTTTGGTTTACATAATAGCGCACCATGCCAGGTAGGTGTCGGTAGTTGTGCGAGAAGTAAGCTTTTACGTTTATTTCGCCTTTATCGTTGGGCGTGATGCGCATAGAGGCCTCAGAAGTGGCGGTTTGCATTTTGCTATTGTTGCGACGCAAATGCATGGTGGCCACACCATTTTCTATGGTAAAGGGGTAGTTGTTGAGTGCATAAAAATAGTCTTGGCTGAGGCAGAAAGCCGCACGTTGGGTTAGTTGCTTCTCTATCATCAGCGAGGGAGCGTATGTGCTAAACGATGCTTGTTTGACGCTTGTACTGCCGTGCCATTTGCGGTCGGCATGGTGGTTTGAAAGTCCATTAAGGCTGATAACGGCTGCTGCAATAGAGCGCACTGGACACAACAAGGCCTCGTTATCGAGCGTTTGTAGCTCTATGGTCGAAAGTCTATCAACATTGAATTGCCCCATATCAATTTGCCCTTGTCGTGTGTCGCTAACGGGCAGGCCATCGTAGGTAACAACCGTGTGCGAAGCCCCCATGCCACGTACACTAACCGTTTTGAGTCCGCCTGCTCCCCCATAGTCGCGCAGATTAACTCCCGAAAAGCGGCGCATAGCATCGCCTATATCGGTAATGCCACGTTCGGTAACATCGTTTTGGCTGATGCGCTGAATGCTGGTGGGTGAACTGAGCGTTTCGATGCGTCGTGTGGCAGTAACTTCGGCAGTTCCCAATGTGTCATCGGGAGTGGCAAAGACTAAAGATAGCGTAATGAGAAGTGATAGCAAAGCAGTGTTGAAATGAGTGTGCAGACTATCTTATCAAGAATAGTTTGACAGGCAAAACTCTTCTTGATAAACAAGTCATTGGTAAGTGGTTTTGTGAATATGTAGCTCCTTGTTGAGGAGTTTGCTTCTTTATTCTTCCTCGAGAATGAAAGAGGCGTGTCGTGTTAGAGAAAAGCCTTGCTTAGCATCTATAACAAAGCTCACGGCAGGTATTCTGGCTCGTCCCTCAGCATCCGCCTTCCCGTTTGTAAGCTATGAAGTGCACTCATTAAGAGCGGTGTATCATGCCCAAACAGTGGCCAATATGGAATGCTGAGTAAAAGAATGGACATACAGCAGCGGGACTGCACAGGATTTGCACCTGTTTCCCTAATCCGTAGGCAAGTGCAAAGGTAGAATTTTTTTTTTATGTAGAAATAAAAGCCTAAGCAGTTGTTGCTTAAACGCAAAAAAGAGGCAATGAGAAATGACCCTTTTATTAGGCATTTCTCATTGTCTCTTACTGTTATTTTTTAAATTGTAGTTGCTTGATGTTAAGCCTCCTTTTTGCTCTTGCGAACGTTATATACAATGGCAAAAACAAATAGCAACATAATAACTGCGAGTGCAGCATAAGCCACGTTGTTGGTGGTGGTGACAGACGATGGACGGAATGTAGCCACCACTTGATGCTTGCCCGCAGGCACCTTGAGTGCACGCAACACGTAGTTTACACGACCAAATTCGGCAGGCTTGCCATCAATTGTTACGGTCCAACCTGGGTAGTATATCTCAGAGAATACAACCACACCGCCCTTGGCACTATTGATGGTATACTTTAGTTGGTTAGTGTCGTAAGCATCGAGTATAACAGTGCCCGAGTCGAGTGGCGAGCCATTGAGCGTGGCTTTAAATTTATCATCGGCTACAGCTTGGTGCTTAGTGTCGAGATGGGTGAGGGCTGCCATTTCAGCATCGGCATTCTTAACGAACGATAGGTTGCTAACGAACCATCCATTGCCGTTGGCACGAGGGTTCTCAATAACTTGGTTAGCCTGTTTGCCAAAGATAAGATACTTGGTGTTGAGCATGTTGATAACGGGTGCAATGCTGTCTGCATTCACCTTGGTCATGTCGCCCTCAGCAGCGTTAATAGCGTTGGCAAGTTGCTGTATCTCGTCGTTGAGTTGACGGTCTACAAGGTCTTGATAACGGTGCAACTTGGCTGCATGGTAGCCCCCAATGCTGTGATGATAGTATGAGGTGGCGTTAGAGGTTTCGTTGAACGGACTGCCGCCAGTGCTTAGGTTGAGCACACGATAGTAGCTCTTGTCTTGCAAGATGCGTGCGTCGGCAGGGGTTTTAGTAAAGGTTTCTTGACGTACGGTTTCTTCGGTAAAGCTATCGTTGTTGAGGTAGCGCTTGTCTATTTGCCACATATCTACCAAGCATATCAATGCTAAGATAGCGCAGCAAATGTCGCCTCTGAGCTTATCCGAAGCGTATGCCCATACCACTAAAATGCCCAAAATTATTACAAAAGCAGAGCGCAAAGCATCGGCCGAAAGTATGGCATGGTGCATAGAGGTGATGGCTGCCATGTATTGTCCGATAAGCTCGGCAGGGAAGCCTGCTTGACGCATCATGCTAAAGGTTTCCATGTCGGACGACGAGATGCAATTGCCTGCTACGCCAGGAGCAATCCATACCAACAAGCAGAAGCCCAAAGTGAGAACTAATGCTACGGGCAGACCTATCTTTTTGGTTAAAGTAGCGTCTTTCCAGTGCAAAAGGTCGAAGAGGTGCTTGTTTTTAGATATTTCGTAAAGACAGAGAACGGCAAGTAATGGAATGGTAAACTCAGCAATAACAAGTGCCGAACTTACGGTGCGGAACTTGGCATAGAGCGGCATGTGGTCGATGAAGAAGTCGGTTATGCCAGGAATATTTTTGCCCCATGCAAAGAGCAAACTTAGGAGAGTGGCAGCAAGTAGTCCCCATTTAATAGGGCCTTTAACGTAGAATAGGCCAAGGATAAACAAGAAGCAAACAAAGGCTCCCACATACACTGGGCCAACCGTAAATGGCTGGTCGCCCCAATAAAGCATGATGCCGGGAGGGTATGCTTGGATGTTGGCTTGCTGCAGAGCTTGCTGTGTTTGCCCCGCACATTGGTAAAAGTCGTCGTATCCGTTGAGGTCTTCAACGCCCTCGCGGTCGAGGATTGACGATGAACCACCGCCTTTATAGTCGGGAATGAGCAGTGTGAGTGTTTCGTCAATGCCATAGCTCCACATGGTAATGTAGTCGCGGTCGAGGCCGTTGGTGGCTTGTTGTGCTTGTTGAGCACCGTGCTTTTGTGGCGTTAGTTCGGCCTTTCCACGCATAGACTCTTGCGCATATTGGTAGGTGTGATAGATGTTGGGAAGGTTGGCAGCAACGCCCAACAAACCAGCAATAATTAGCACACCTGTGGCTTTAGCCCATTTTCCTAACGACTTTTTAATGCATGCATCTACAAAATATGCCACCACGAGCATAAGCATGACGAAGAGAAAATAGTAGGTCATTTGCAAGTGGTTGCTCACCACCTGAAAGGCGGTAAATAATGCCGTTACAGCACCGCCCCAAAGGTACTTGCCCCTATAACATAACACCAAACCCGCAATGGTGGGGGGAATAAATGCAAGGGTCATTACCTTCCAGATGTGTCCAGCAGCAATGATGATAAGAAAATAAGAGGAGAAAGCCCACAATATGGAGCCTAATGCCGCCAAGTAGGGCTTGAAGTTGAAGGCACGTAGCAAAACGTAAAAGCCCAAGAGGTAGAGGAACAAATAGCTAATGGCAGGAAACCACTTGCCTGTGCCAAGGGCATAAACCTCGGAAAGCGCATAAACGGTGTCGGTGGCACCATACGAGGGAGCCGTTTGATAGGTAGGCATACCGCTAAATATAGCGTTGGACCATCGAGAGGTTTCGCCGTTGTGTGTGCTGCGAAACTCTTTTTGCTCTTGCCCCAAACCTACTGAGGCCACCGTGTCGTGACCGCCTAACACAAGTCCTTCGCTCATAGGAGTGAAGAAATAAACTGTGCTGACAATCAAGAAAAGCAACACAACGATGGCATCGGGTGCAGCTTTTTTTAGAATGCTTGTAAAGTTCATATTAATTGTTTTAATGTTTTAAGTACAAAAGTACAGAAACATCTTAGAATAGGCTTGCAATGGTGTCTGAAAGTTTAAGTTTCCCTCTAAGCCAAACTACATTTGCAGCGTAGCAAAAGGTTTATCTATAATTTTTTCTTACATTTGCATAATATTGTATTAATCTGATAATAAGCCGAAAATATGGAAATATTAGATATTATAGGAGTCGGTATAGGCATTGTTGCTACAGTTCTTGGCGGCGTATGGTTTATTGTAAATAAAGCTTTTGGCGTTGGGCGTTTTTCTCATCGTATAGATGAAGTGGATAAGCGCACAAGCAATGCTGCATGTGATTTGCATAGTAAAGACATTGATAGTATAAAGTATGACATACGTTCTATAAAGACAGATATAGTAACTATAAAGTCTTTATTGGCAATGAAGCACAAAGATGCTGCATCTATTTTTTCTATGAAGAATAGCCCTCGTCAGCTTAACGATGTTGGCAAGAGATTGTTGGCAGATATAAAAGGAGAAGAGTTCTTAGCAAAATATCAGCAAGAACTGTTTACACTAATAGAAAGCTATGCTCCAAAGACTGCTCTTGATGTAGAAAATGCTGCTCACGAGGCGTGCATGTCTTGTGTAAACAAGGATATATTTAATGGGTTTAAGAATTTTATTTATAATTCTCCTTCCTTCATGATAAAAAATAATGATGGACAAGAGCGACCTTATGACTTGACTATACCAGACATATGTTTCGTTTTGAGTCTGCCCTTGCGAGATATGTATTTAAAAGAACATCCGCAAATAGTAGTAGAGTAGATAATACAAAAATAGTCCCCTTTGCAATAGAATGTATATTCCTAATTATATTACAAAGGGGACTATTTTTGTATGAAATGTATGCCTAATTTATACCCAAAACATCACTATCAGTTGGGCTATAATCACCCTAAGGAACATGCCTAAGGGATAGACCGTTGCATAGGCAACAGAGGCTTTGTCGTTGTCGGGGAGGGTGTCATTGACATATTCAAGCGCTATGGGGTTGGCCATTGCACCGCAGAGCATACCTGCAGTAGTAGCATAGCTCTTTTTGGCTCCAACCACGCTCACAATGCTCATGATGATAACAGGCACAAGAGTAATGACCATGGCTATGCCTATCCACCACAATGCTTTGGGCTGCATAACGGTGGCTACAAAATCCTTGCCCGCATCAAGGCCTAAACAAGCCAAGTACATAGAAAGTCCTAACGAACGCAGCATGAGGTTGGCGCTGGTAGTGGTGTAGGCCACCATGTGAAAGCGTGGACCGAAAGCACCTATCAATATGCCCATCACGATAGGACCACCCGCCAAACCAAGCTTTACGGGGTAGCTCATTCCTGGAATAAAAACAGGGATGCTTCCTAATACCAATCCTAAGACGATACCAATAAAGATAGTTACCATGTTAGGCTCGTCAAGACGTTTTACAACGTTGCCAAGTTCTGTGGCCACTTGCTTAATGCTCTCGGCCTCGCCCACCACGGTTACGCGGTCGCCAATGCGCAATGTGAGGTTGGGAGTGGCTACAAGCTGTATGCCCGAACGCTGCACGCGGCTCACGTTTACCCCATGACGTTGGCGCAAGTGGAGGTCGCCTAAGTGACGCCCATTGATGTTAGAACGGGTGATGAGAATACGCTGAGAGATGAGTTTAGAGTCGAGTGCATTCCAATCAACATCGTTTCTGTTCCAATTTTTATCGTCAATCTGACCAAAATAAATGGTGAGTTGAGGCACTTGCTTGGCTTGGGTGATGACCAATATGCGGTCGCCCTTTTCGAGTGTGGTTTGTGCATTGGGTAGTATAACTTTGCCCTCGCGCCATAGGCGAGATACAACAAATTTGCTCTCGTCCATGCCGCTTATCTCGCCTAATGTATGGCCAAATACGGCAGGATTGCAAACAAGGAAAGAAGCAATGAAAGCCTCGTCTTCACGCTCTTTTTCCTCGCTCTTCTCGTGTTGCGAAAGGTAGCCTCTAACCAGCAATAAAGCCAATATAACCCCCACCATGCCAAAGGCATAAGTGACGGCACAACCTAAAGCAGCGCCCGATGTAGGCTGTCCAAGTTGCTTAAGCGTTTGCTGAGCTGCACCTAAGGCAGGAGTGTTGGTAGTGGCTCCACATAGCACACCAAGCATCTCTTCGAGCGGAAGTAGGTGGGTCCATCCCACAATAAGGGCAAACAATGTGCCTATAATTACTACGCCTACGCTGAGCAAATTGAGCGTGGTACCACCCGTGCGGAATGTGCTCATAAAGCCAGGGCCGACCTGCAGTCCCAACGTATAAACAAAAAGCACAAGGCCAAAACTCTCGGCATAGTTGAGCATTTGGCTATCTACTTGCAAACCTACTGCGCCTGCAAGAATACCAAAAAAGAACACGTATGTAACGCCCAAACTGATGCCCCTAAAACGCACCTTGCTTAGGGCTAAACCTAAGGCACAGATGAGACATATAATAATTACAGCTTGTATGGCTGAAGGAGTGTAAATGGTGTTGATTAACCATTCCATGATGATTGATGCTCTAATAGAAATATTAAATAATGCGACCTCATGTATTGCTTATAGACATGATGCCCCTTATAATGTTATTTTTGCGAGCAAAGGTAGTGCTTGATAAGATAAAGGCAAAATAAAAATTAAAAATATTTGGTATGCGTATAACGTCAAAAAACTATACAAACTAACATAAAATAAGGGCTGAAAAAGAAAAAACATAAGTTTTTGCTAACAGAACTTACACTTCAAGCTTTAAATGCAAGATATATGCGCAAAAAGACATAAATAAAATGCGTTAAAACTTTTTGTTTGTAGTAACAAATTAGTACTTTTGCCGTGGTTTAGTGCAACGTTTGCTGCGTTGCTGCTTTACCACCACTTATTTTAAGTAATCCATTTATATTATTAATTAATAAATCATTATGGCAACATTAGATTTAACCAAGTACGGTATTACTGGTGTAACTGAGATCGTACACAACCCTTCTTACGAACAACTTTTCGAGGAAGAAACCAAGGCTGGTCTCGAAGGCTATGAAAAGGGTCAAGTAACTGAACTCGGCGCCGTTAACGTTATGACTGGTATCTACACAGGTCGTTCTCCTAAGGATAAGTTCATCGTAATGGACGAGAACTCAAAGGACACTGTGTGGTGGAACACTCCTGAATATCCTAACGACAACAAACCTGCATCACAAGAGGCATGGGCTGCTGTTAAGGAAATTGCTAAGAAGGAGCTCTCTAACAAGCGTCTCTTCGTTGTCGATGGTTTCTGCGGTGCCAACAAGGAAACTCGTATGGCTGTCCGCTTCATCGTAGAGGTAGCATGGCAAGCACACTTCGTGACTAACATGTTTATCCGTCCTACAGCTGAAGAACTTGAAACTTTCGAACCTAACTTCATCGTATACAACGCATCTAAGGCTAAGGTTACAAACTACAAAGAACTTGGTTTGAACTCAGAAACTGCTGTTGTATTCAACATCACAAGCCGTGAGCAAGTTATCATCAACACTTGGTATGGTGGTGAAATGAAGAAGGGTATGTTCTCAATGATGAACTACTACAATCCTCTTCGTGGCATCGCTTCTATGCACTGCTCTGCTAATACCAACATGGACGAAACTAGCTCAGCTATCTTCTTCGGTCTTTCTGGTACTGGTAAGACTACTCTTTCTACCGATCCTAAGCGTAAGCTCATCGGTGATGACGAACACGGATGGGACGACAACGGCGTATTCAACTACGAAGGTGGTTGCTATGCTAAGGTTATCAACCTTGACAAGGAAAGCGAACCTGATATCTATGGTGCAATCAAGCGCGACGCTCTTCTTGAGAACGTTACTGTTGATGCTAATGGTAAGATTGACTTCGCAGATAAGACTGTTACAGAGAACACTCGTGTAAGCTATCCTATCTACCACATCCAAAACATCGTTAAGCCAATCAGCAAGGGTCCTGCTGCAAAGCAAGTTATCATGCTTTCTGCTGATGCATTCGGTGTTCTTCCTCCTGTATCTATCTTAAGCTTTGAGCAAGCTCAATACTACTTCCTCTCTGGCTTTACTGCTAAGTTGGCTGGTACAGAACGTGGTATCACTGAGCCTACTCCTACATTCTCAGCATGCTTCGGCCAAGCATTCCTTGAATTGCACCCAACTAAGTATGCACAAGAACTCGTTAAGAAGATGCAAGCTAACGATGCTAAGGCATATTTGGTAAATACTGGTTGGAACGGTACTGGCAAGCGTATCTCTATCCGCGATACTCGTGGTATCATCGACGCTATCCTCGACGGTTCTATCGACAAGGCTCCTACCAAGACTATTCCTTTCTTCGATTTCGTAGTTCCTACAGAACTTCCTGGTGTTGATCCTAAGATCCTCGACCCACGCGACACTTATGCTGACGCTTCTCAATGGGAAGAAAAGGCTAAAGACCTCGCTGCTCGTTTCATCAAGAACTTCAAGAAGTACGAGACTAACGAAGCTGGTAAGGCTCTTGTAGCTGCTGGTCCTCAGCTCTAATCTAATTTAAAAAAGAGAAGTTTTGTTCATTCTCGTATCCTAAATGAAGAGTGTACAAACTTTATGAATAAAGGCGTTAATGCTTTGCTTTGTGGTAAGGTATTAGCGCCTTTTTTTACTATATGTTGGTGCTAATACGCATTTAATAATAACCAAATAGTTGCCAATTTAATTTAAATATCTATATTTGTAGTGCTAACAATCATTAAATCTAATTTTATTAACATTAATAGATTCAAATACCTGCTTATTAAGTAGATGCTTCTTTTTAAGTTCCTGTAATTGAGTATCTACTTATAATTTTATTTATTTTGTCATGAAGCGTTATATCACCTTTTTACTAATTATATTATTTCAATCTCTTCCTATTTTTGCTCAAAAGTGCTATATAAACTTTTATCCTGTTGAAAAAGTCACAGAAGAGTACATTTCAGGATTAGATTTGACCATTGTGTATAATGATACCTTAAAAATCCCTTATAAGGTAATTAAGGATAGTGTAGATATTGGTCTTGCAATAGAAACAGATTATAGAAAAGGGAAGTATACAATATTTGCTGAAAAAGAGGGATATAAAAATGGAATATTGACTTATGAAATTACAAATAAAAGGAACTCATATTACAATTTAGGAAGGCTTGCTTTAGACAAACAACGTACAAAAAATTTGGGTGAAGTTGTAGTACGTTCTACGCATATCAAAATGGTTCATCGAAATGATACCATTGTATATGATGCATCTGCTTTTGATTTAGCAGAAGGCTCTATGTTGGACGCTTTGGTTTCGCAGTTGCCAGGAGCTGAGTTGAAAGATGGGCAAATCAAGGTAAATGGCAAATTGATAGACAATCTTATCATAAATGGTGAAGATTTTTTTAAAGGAAATCCAAAAGTGGCTTTAAATAATCTGCCAGCGTATACTATAAAAAATATAAAAGTGTATGATAAGGCTGCTGACGATGCCTATCTTCGCCCCAAAGATGCAAAGGGCAAAGCGTTGGGTGGAAACGAGCAATATGTTATGGATGTTGTGCTAAAGAAAGCATACTCAAATGGTTGGCTCGGAAATTTTGAAGGAGGATATGGTCTACCATCAGATAATTATTTAGGAAAGGCTTTTGTATTGGGCTATAATGACAAGGTTAGGCTGTCTGCCTTTGCAAACCTTAATAATATACAAGATACGCAAGCAGAATTGCCCTTAGGAGAACAGATAAGCAAAAGACAACATGATGGTAGACTTGATGTTAAAATGGGAGGCTTAGGCTATTTCTACAAGCAAGATAGGCATAAGGTTCAAGGTAATATCATGTTATCGCATGAAGACTCTAATATTGAAAATAAAAATAGTGGAGTTTCTTTCTTTGAAACAGGCGACATTTACTCACGAGCATATTCGCATCTTACAGAAAAGAAGATTCATTTATTATCATACCATAAATATCAATACTCTGGAAAGAATGTGTACTTTGAAATAAATCCGTCAATAGACTACCTAAAAAACAACAATAATAGTGTGTATCAGTCGGCTCAATTCCTAACAAATCCTATTGAACAATATAGAATGCAATCGATAGATTCTCTTTTTGCTTATAATGGGCTGAATTCTTCTTTTGCAAAAGACATGCTTAACAAAATAGAAAATGATAAAAAGGGAAAAAGCGATTGGCTTGCTGCTGATTTAAATATGGAAGCATCCATTTCAATGCCTAAAACAGGCGATATGATAGGCCTTTCATTAAAAACCAATTATCGCAATGATAACGTTAAATCGCTTTCGTCTTACAATAAAATTTATGGAGCAGCTTCAGCATTAACAAATACAGGAGAGAACAATTTGCAGAGTTGTGATAATAGTTCAAAAAATTATGGTGCACAGTTTCATGCTAATTATTCGTTCATTATTAATCCATACCAAAGTGGCAAACTTCAATATGCAGTGATAACCCCTAGTATAGACTATAGTATGCAGCATTATGATTATACAAACGACTGGCTAAAACTGCAAGAATTCTTGACAGAAGAAAATATACAAAACACTATCATTCCACCATCAGCCATTGACAAAAATAAATTGTTGGTGGATTTAAACAATACAAACCATTCCAATTTAAATAGGTATAATTACTATCCAGGAATGGAGTTTCAGTATACATATTCGCCTTCGGTCAATTCTGGTAAAAGAGTCAATGTCATTCTAAGTTTCGTAGACAACATTCAATATGAAAGATTAAATTACAATCGCTATCAACTAGATACATTGATAGTTCGCACTTGCAATACCATTGCACCTGATTTTAAGATAGAATATTATAATAATACCCCCAAACATAGCACAAAGTTTGACTTTTCATATTATTATTCTCAAAACATATCAGGCATTTACAGCAAGGTTAGAAACGTTAATGATAGTGACCCAACCAATACATATATAAATAATCCCAACTTGCAAAATGCTGCAAACCATCGCATCAATAGCAGTTTAAATTTCACAAACAATAAAAATCATCGTAGTATAACATTTAATGCTAATTACGGATATACCAAAAATGCAGAAGCGCAGGCGCACATATACGATCGTAATACAGGTGTAAATACTTGGTTACCTATGAATATCAATGGTAACTGGTACTCTTATGCCTCTGTGCAATACACAATGCCTTTTGGCAAGAAAGAAGCATTCCAATTGGATATGACCACCTCTTCAAACAATGTTCACTCTGCCGACTATGCAACAGATACAAATGAACTTGAACGTAGTGTTGTAAACACGCATACATTGCGTGAGAACATCTCACTAAGATACAATGTAGCCAAATGCAGTTTTGGTATTCGTGGTGACGTATCGTGGATAAAGAGCCATTCAAAGCGTGCATCGTTTGAGGACATATCTGCTTTCGATATCATAGGTTCGGCAAATGCTCTGATAAACCTACCTCACGATTGGCAAATAGGCACAGACATTTCGCTTTATTGCCGCCGTGGATATAGCGACAACACACTTAATATGAGCAATTGGGTATGGAATGCATCGTTGGCAAAGAGCATACTGAGAGGCAATCTAACGTTTAAACTGAACGCTGTGGATATGCTTGCCCAAATCAGCAATGTGCAGCATACTATCAATGCACAAGGACGTACCGAAACATGGGTAAATTCGCAACCACGCTATGTAATGCTCCACGTTATTTACAGATTTAACGTAAAACCAAGAAAAAAAGCAGCCTAAGAAGGATTATCCTCTATCATCATTTGCTTTGTTATGAGATTTTTTCTTACAAATTGTTCTTTAGGTAGTATTCACAAAAAATTAATAGATAAATAATTATTTAAAAAAATAGATTTCCTATATTTGCAATGTAATTTATAATTATACAACTATGAGAGAACCTAAAATATCAGTATGCATACCTATGTACAATGCAGTTTTCTATATTAGAGCATGTATTGACAGTGTGCTTGCCCAAACTTTTACTGATTTTGAACTTCTCATAGTGGATGATGGTTCAACAGATAATAGTTGTGATATAGTGCAATCGTATAATGATTCACGTATTCGTTTGTTGAAGAATAAGCATGATTATATAGCTTCCTTAAATCTGTTACTCGACGAAGCTAAAGGCAAATATATAGCTCGGATGGATGCAGATGATATTATGTGTCCCGATAGGCTGGAAGTTCAATATTCGTATATGGAAAATCATGAGAATATTGATGTCTTAGCAGGTCAAGCAGATACGTTTACTTCTAATATAAACGAACGTTCTGGCAACATTCGGGTAAAAGAGGGCTTTATATGTTTATCTGATTTGGTCGAAGGATGCTGTATATTCCATCCTACAGTTATGTTTCGTTCAGCAAGTATCAACGGAGCAGAAAAATTGCGGTATCGCAATTGTATGAAATATGCCGAAGACTATGATTTGTGGACAAGATTATTAGTCCAAAAAAAGAAGATATACAATTTAGAGCAAGTACTAACCTATTATCGATGCCATGAAGGGCAAATTTCAACAACACACAATAACGAACAAAGCCAAAAGAGCAAAGCAATTCGCAAATGGGCTTTAGAGAAGCAATTAGAATTTGAAAATATTGCATTCAACGAGCTTGTAGACATACCTCAAACCCATAACAAATTAACCGTTGTTATGGCCTTTAAAAATGAGGGCGAAGAAGTAGAACGTACAATTGATAGTATTCGTGACACGGCAGGATATAAAGTAGATATAATAGCCATTAACGATGATTCGGATGATGGGTATAACTACGAAAAAGCTATTAAAGATAAGGGTGTTTTTTACGTTCGTAATTCTTACAGATTGGGGGCAGCCTTAACAAAAGAGCGTGGGGCTAAACTTACAAAAACACCTTACTTCATTCTGCTTGATGCACACATGCGTTTTTACGATAACAATTGGGCTGATTATATCGTTGAAGAATTAGATAAAAATCCTAATAGATTGTTATGCTGTAAGTCTATTTCGCTACATAAAACCCTTATTGTTCCAATGACAACTGCAAAGATGCGAATTGTGAGATTGTTCCGACTGCAAGCCCTAAGCCATCAGTTGATAATACAAAATCCATATTTGGACTTTAACGCACATTAAGAACATTGCATAATCTTAGCAGATGTTCTTCTATAACACTATTAATTCATGAAGTGGATGCTCATAAAAAATTATGAGCATCCTACTTCCTAAATCGTTTGTTAATGCCATGAGAAAATATTTTATTTTACTTATAGTTGCAATCTTCCAATCAATCCCCTTATTTGCTCAAAAATGCCTAATAAACTTTTATACAGTAGAACCTATTTCAGGAAATTATGTATCGGATTTAAAAATGACTATTATGTACAACGATACTTTAAAAATTCCTTACAAGGTTGTTAGTGATAACGATAGGAATGGGGTCGTAATTGAAATTGATTATAAGAAAGGGAAATATTCTATATTGGTTGAAAAAGAAGGGTTCAAAGAAGGGCATTTATCTTTTGAAGTTGTAGGTAAAAGGAACTCTATTTATTCCTTAAATATGCTCTACTTGGATAAGAAACGTTCAAAAACAAGGAATTTAGGCGAAGCTGTTGTGCGAGCAACGCATATCAAAATGGTTCATAAAAAGGACACTATTGTATATGATGCTGCAGCCTTTGAATTGGCAAATGGTTCTATGTTGGATGCATTAGTTTCACAACTGCCTGGTGCTGAACTCAAAAACGGACAAATAAAGGTAAATGGCAAGGTAATAGATAATCTCATTGTAAATGGTGAAGACTTTTTTAAAGGAAATCCTAAGGTTGCCTTAGAAAATCTGCCAGCCTACACTGTAAAAAGTATCAAGGTGTATGATAAAGCCATGGATGATGCCTATTTACGTGCAAAAGATGCGAGAGGAAAAGCCATAGGTGGTAACGAGCAGCATGTGATGGATGTTATCCTAAAGAAAGCATATTCAAAAGGATGGTTAGGAAATATTGAGGGAGGTTATGGCTTTCCAAATGATAAATATTTAGGAAAGGCTTTTGTACTGGGCTATAACGATAAAATGCGTATTTCAGCATTTACCAATCTTAATAATATAATTGATACACAAGTAGGGCATTCTTCGGGAAATTGGACTAACCAATGGTCGCAAGACGGCAAACTTGATGTTAAGATGGGAGGTATAGATTATAGCTATAAGCAAGATAAAAACAAACTGACAGGTAATGTGATGCTTACGTATGAAGATGCAAATACCGAGAACAAAAATAGTGCAGTTTCATTCTTTGAAACAGGCGACATTTATTCACGTACGCACTCACATTTATCAGAAAAGAAAATACATCTGTTATCTTCTCATAACTATCAGTATAGCGGCGACCAAATATTTCTTGAGTTGAAGCCTTCGGTAGACTATATGCACAACAACAACAATAGCATTAATCAATCTGCTCAGTTCCTATCAAATCCTATCGAGCAATATCGAATGCAATCACTTGATTCTCTGTTCTCTCATAATGGGCTAAAGACTTCCTTTGCAAAGGATATGCTCAACAGAATAGAAAAAGATAGAAAAGGAAAAAGCGATTGGTTGATAGCAAACTTGGATGCAAATACTACAATTACAATGCCTCATAATCGTGATATGATAGGGCTTTCACTAACGAGCAATTATCGTCATGATAACATGAATTGGTTGACATCGTATAATAAAATTTATGGGTCGTCTTCATCATTAGCAAATACAGGAGAAAATACGTTGCAAAGCACTGATTATGGATTCAAAAATTATGGCACACAGATTCATGCTAACTACACTTTTATCATCAATCCATACCAAGAAAAAAGAATTCAATATGGTGTAATAACTCCCAGCCTTGATTATAGTATTCAACATTACGAATATACAAACGACTGGCTGAAACTGCAAGAAATGCTGACTGAAGACAAAATACAAAACTCTATTATACCACCTTCTGCTATAGATAAGAATAAACTTCAGATGGATTTGAATAATACCAACCATTCTACATTGAATAGGCATAACTACTATCCAGCAATTGAATTTCAATATACATTTTTACCTTCTGTCAATACGGACAAACAACTCAATGTGATATTAAAGTTCATAGACAACATCCAATATGAAAGATTGCACTATAACCGCTATATGTTAGATACATTGGTAACTCGCACTTGCAATACGATATCGCCAGAGTTTAGGCTCAACTACCATAATACAGCCGAAAAGTATCGTACTGACTTCCAATTCTCATACTATTTCACGCAAGATGCCTCAGGCATTTACAATAAAGTAAGTACAATAAACGATAGTGACCCTACGAATGTCTATATAAACAATCCAAACTTACAAAATGGGTCTACTCATCGTATCAATACTTATTTAAACTTCACGAATAGTAAAAACCATCGTAGTGTTACATTTAATGCAAACTACAGATATACTAAGAATGCTGAGGCGCAGGCGCACATATACGACCGAAATACTGGCATAAATACTTGGTTGCCTATGAATATCAATGGCAACTGGTATTCTTATGCTTCTGTGCAATACACAATGCCTTTTGGCAAGAAAGAAGCATTCCAATTGGATATGACCACCTCTTCAAACAATGTTCACTCTGCCGACTATGCAACAGATACAAATGAACTTGAACGTAGTGTTGTAAACACGCATACATTGCGTGAGAACATCTCACTAAGATACAATGTAGCCAAATGCAGTTTTGGTATTCGTGGTGACGTATCGTGGATAAAGAGCCATTCAAAGCGTGCATCGTTTGAGGACATATCTGCTTTCGATATCATAGGTTCGGCAAATGCTCTGATAAACCTACCTCACGATTGGCAAATAGGCACAGACATTTCGCTTTATTGCCGCCGTGGATATAGCGACAACACACTTAATATGAGCAATTGGGTATGGAATGCATCGTTGGCAAAGAGCATACTGAAAGGCAATCTAACGTTTAAACTGAACGCTGTGGATATGCTTGCCCAAATTAGCAATGTGCAGCATACTATCAATGCACAGGGCCGTACCGAAACATGGGTCAATTCGCAGCCACGCTATGTAATGCTCCACGTTATTTACAGATTTAACGTAAAGCCAAGAAAAAAAGCAGCCTAACGAATGAAGTTTACCAAACAGTTTGACCAAATGGATTGTGGTCCTGCCTGTGTGCGCATGGTAGCATCGTATTATGGTAAGGACTATCCGCTATCATATTTGCGTTCGCTTGCCCACCTCACCCGTGAAGGGGTGAGTGTGGCAGGCATACGTAGTTCGTTGTCGGAGATAGGGATGAATAGTGCAACATTCGAGATGTCGTTATCACAACTTTTGAATGATTGCCCCACACCAGCCATACTGTATTGGGATCAAAATCATTTTATTGTTTTAGAAAAAACCAAGGGTAACACCCCTCGCAAGGCAATGTTCAAAATTGCTAATCCTGCTTTTGGCAAGCAGTGGATGAATGCCTTTGAAATGGAAAAACACTGGTTGAATGGAGATAAAGGAATAGCTATTGCAATTGAGCCAACACAGCGCTTTTATGAGGCAAAGGATATAACCGAAAAGCATAGTTTTTCCCTATTTGTTCGCAAATATGTGTTTCCTTATAAAATGCAGTTGTTGCAGTCATTGCTTGCGCTGGTTGTATGTTCATTACTTGGCATAATTAGTCCGTTCTTAACGCAGAGTGTAGTAGATGATGGTATAGGGTCGCACAACATCTCTTTGATAACAACGATATTAGTTGCTCAGCTGTTTCTGTTCTTTGGCACTTTTTTAATGAATACAGTAGGTGCTTGGGTGGGATTGTATATGAGCACCCACATAAGCATAAGAGTTTTAGGAGACTATCTTCAAAAACTTCTTAAACTTCCTATGACGTTTTTCGATACCAAAAGTATAGGTGATTATCAGCAACGCATTGGCGATCATTCTCGCTTGCAATCTTTTCTTACTACGAGCTCTATACAAACGCTCTTTTCGCTCTTATCTGTGCCATTCTATATGGTGGTAGTAGCTTTTTATAGTCCCTTGATTTTGATTGTATTCCTTGCTTTTACTGCCATAAGTATGCTTTGGCTGTTCTATTTTTTTCAACGTCGGAAGGCATTAGATTATGAAAACTTTCAAGTGAGTGTAGAAAACCAAAACAAATTGTACGAGATGGTTTCGGGCATAACAGATATCAAGGTAAATGCCTATGAAGACTACAAACTTAAGGAGTGGAAGTCGTACCAAATGAAGCAATATGCCGTGAGCCAAAAGAGCCTAAAACTTGGGCAGATACAAAGCACAGGTTTTTTTGTTATTGGGCAGTTGCGCAATATTCTTATAACTTATTGGGTGGCTGTGTTAGTGGTTAATGGGTCGCTTACATTGGGCATGATGATGAGTATATCTACTATCATAGGCATGATAGGTGGTCCGTTAGAGCAACTGATAAGTTTTGCACAACAGTATCAAGATGCTAAAATAAGCCTTGAACGTTCGCAAGAAGTTCACTTATGCAAAGACGAAGACGAATGTAATAAAAAACTTGTACCTAATGATAAACCATTAGACATAAGTTTGCAACATGTAACTTTTAGCTATACAGGAATGGCAGAAAGTCCTGCAATAGCAGACGTATCATTTACTATTCCCGCAGGACAGATGACAGCAATTGTAGGTGAGAGCGGTAGCGGAAAAACCACACTCATGAAGTTGTTATTAAAATTCTATGCCCCTACATCGGGTACAATATGGATGGGCAATAGCGATTTGCAAGCGTATACTGCAAAGTCTATACGCAAGGCTTCGGGGATTGTAATGCAAGACAACTACCTATTCTCCGATACGATACGTCAGAACATAATATTGGGTGAAGATGCAAACGAAACAAGGTTGCAAGAGGCTATTAATGTGGCTTGCCTAAAAGATGTGTTCAAGGGTCATCCGTTGGGCGTAGACACAAAAGTTGGAGCAGAAGGAATAGGCGTAAGTGGTGGCGAAAAACAGCGCATTATGATTGCGAGAGCGGTTTATAAACGCCCCATGTATTTAATGATGGATGAGGCAACATCGTCTTTAGATGCAGAGAACGAAGCAAACATAACAAAAAATATTGCGTCATGCTTTAAGGGACGCACCCGTGTAGTAATAGCACACCGGCTAAGCACAGTGAAGCATGCCGACAACATAGTGGTGCTCCGCCAAGGCAGAGTTGTGGAACAAGGAAAACACGATGATTTAATTAAGCAACATGGCTATTATTACGAACTCGTTCATAATCAATTGGAAATTCCTACTGCATGAAAGATTATATAGTAAAGTATGGCACATTCTTGATATTGCCTTTGGTCATTGCGCTAATCACCTTTATATTGTGCCATTTATCTGCCAATGTAAAAAGCCCTGTAACAATGTTTATTTGTGATGAAAATCATGGTATTGTATATATGCAAAAAGCTATATATCGCGCTATCGTCCCAAATGACACAATTACATTGACTTGTACCAATGGGCAAATAAAATGTAAGATTACAAAGGTTGATGAAGAAACAGACAAACTGCGTTTGCGTGTGACGCTTGATGCAGATACGCTCTGTTTGAATGGAAACACCCTTTGTAATGCTTATATTGTAAGGGGTAAAATTCCCATGTATGAATTGCTCTTTCAAAAACTATCGATTGCAAAATAGTGGACAACCTAATGCCAATAGAAATAACGCTAAAGTGCGAGGTTAAGAGTTGTATATTTAAATACTCTTAGCCTCGCACTTTAGGGTTTTATACGTAATCTTTAGCTTGTCGTTCGCCTCTAAGCACAGCAAGGGCATTGAGTGCCAACGACTCTATTTCGTCCTCGCCAGGGAATATATGGATGGGGGCCAAGTAATTTACGCGCGAGGTAATTCCGCTCGTAATGTAGTCGGCATACGCCATGCCTCCTGTTAGCAATATGGCATCGATGTTGCCAGCAAACACTGCGCCTTCGGCTGCAATGGCTTTGGCTGTGTGGAATATCATGGCATCAATAAGTAAACGAGCTTTCTCGTCGCCTCGTTCAATGCGACTAAGGATGTCTACAAGGTCAGTAGTGCCAAGGTGAGCCATCAATCCGGCTTTGCCAGCAATGCGTTTTTTGAGTTGTTCTTCGGTGTAACGGCCGCTATAACATAGGTGGATAAGGTCGGCAGCGGGCAATGTACCTGCACGTTCGGGCGACAAAGGTCCCTCGCCATCGAGCGCATTGTTGGCATCTACAGCACGCCCGTGCATATGTGCTGCTATTGAAATGCCGCCACCGAGGTGGCACACAATAAGGTTGAGGTCTTCGTAGCGTTTGCCTATCTCTTTGGCATATCGGCGTGCAATAGCGCGCTGGTTGAGTGCGTGCCAGATGGCATGGCGGGTCATTAGGGGCGATCCGCTTATGCGTGCTTCGGGCAAGAGTTCGTCTACTGTCACGGGGTCGGCAATGTAGGCAGGGCAGGCGGATGAGCCTTGTTCGTGAGCCAACTCGTAGGCTATGAGGCAACCTAAATTGCATGCATGTTTGCGCACGGCATGAAGCATTTCCTCGCACATCTTTTGATTAACGCGGTAAACACCGCCCGAAATAGGTTTTAAGAGTCCTCCTCTCCCAATGATAGCATCGAAGTTGAGCTGTATATGATTGGTTTTGAGCCAATCTAACACCACTTTGCGGCGGAACACATGTTGGTCAGCAATCTGCTTGTATTGGCTGAGTTCGTCGGGGGTGTGCCGGATGGTGGTAACGCAAAAGGGCGTATCGTCTATGTAAACCCCTATTTTGGTTGAGGTAGAACCGGGGTTGATAACTAATATCTTGTAAGGCATTTAATTGCAGGTCTAATAAGTTCTTGTGTTTATTGGCATCCCATAATAGCAAGTGCAATACTATGGTATTTGGCATCGGCATCGTCGCCGCGTGAGGGCAGAACCACGGGTACAATGGTACCTTGCAGAGTGCCTGCCACGCGTGCTTGAGCAAAGAGTGGAAGTGCTTTGTAGAGAGCATTGGCCGACTCTATGTCGGGCAGTACAAGCGCATCAGCATCGCCCTGTAAACAAGAACTGATGCCCTTTATCTTGAGCGTTTGTGGGTCGCAAGCAGAGCGAAGATCAAGCGGTCCATCCACCAAGAGGCGTCCCCAAATGCCGCTCTTGGCTTTTTGGCAGATAGCAGCATAGCCCAATGTGTGTGGAAACTTAGCGTTTATAGTTTCGGCGCAATGGATAAGTGCCACCTTAGGCTCGGCAAATCCAAATGCATGGAGCATTTTGGCAAGGTATGCCACTTGTTGCGTGCGTTGCTCATCGGTGGGGTAGGGAATAACCGCAGCATCGCTCATGAAGAGTAGCTTATGGTAGTTTGGCATCTCGCACATAGCGATGTGAGTAAGCACATTGCCTTTGGGCAGAATGCCCCACTCCTTGTTGAGTACGACATGTAGCAACGTGTCGGTGTGTATCAGTCCCTTAACTATCACGTCTGCTTGTCCGTCGTGTGCCATTTTAATGGCCTTTTGTGCAGCCTCTTCGGGTGTGAGGGCTTCAACATAGTGTACCAAATTGCCGTTGTATGCCTTTAGCAGTGGTTGCGACTGAATGGCATGGCAATCGCCCACAAAAAAAGCCTCTGCATAACCTTGTGCAACGGCTCTCATCACTGCTTGTAGGGTGCTATTGTCACTTCCGCACACCACGGCAAGTTTAAACGTGTGGCCCGCTTGCTGCAAGTGGGTGGTAAGACTGTCGAACGTGATAATGGGGTACATTTTTTTGTTTATTTTCTTGGGGTGTTGTTATTAATAGCATGCAAAACTACAAATAAACTGCCTATTATTGCACATTTTTATCGTTTTTATGCAATAAGCCCGATAGTAGAGTCTTGTATCGGCTGTTCATCTCAATTAAATTCAGAAAGAGTTAAGGCCATCTCTATGCGTATATTCACCCACTTTTCGTACTAAATGCTCCCCTTTCTTTCAACTTTTTGTTACATTTGCAATATACTAAAAAACGCCTCTTCTTATGCATTATAAATACATTATCCTTACACTCATTATGCTCTTGTCGGGCATCAACGTGCAAGCGCAAACAACGGATGTTGAAAAACTATTTAACAAGTTTAAGGCAGCCTCAAACTTCGACCGCACTTACCCTCGCGAAAAGGTATACTTACATCTTGATAACTCATCGTATATCGAAGGCGATAGCATTTTCTACAAAGCTTATGTGGTAAGAGCTTCGAGTCTTTTGCCCACAACGTTGAGCCATGTGCTCTACGTAGACTTGCTCAATGCCGACGGGCAACTCATGGAAAAGCAAACCTTGCAAATTGATGAGTTGGGACAAGCCGACGGCTGTTTCTCGCTGAAGTTGCCCGTCAGAGCTGGCTACTACGAGGTAAGAGCCTACACAAGAGAGATGACTAATTGGGGCACGGATGCATGTTTCTCGCGTGTGATACCTGTGTTTACCGATAGCAATCCTAACGAGAAAAAAGAGCATACAATAAATACTGATATCATGCAACTGTCTATACCCGAACCAGAGGTGAATAAACGGGTTTCGATGGCTGCGCCACGTCCGTACAGAATGACGGACAATAAAAGGCGCATGCTAACATTCCTTCCCGAAGGCGGTTGGCGAGCCAAAAACATGGAGCAACGCATTGCCTACAAGCTAACCGACGGGCGTGGGCAGTATACCACCGACACCGTGAACGTTTATGACAAAGAAGGCAACCTTGTGCTTAGCACACAACCGCTTTACGATGGCATGGGCATGTTTACACTCCCAGCCACATTCGGCGAAGGCTATGCGTGTATTGTGGGTAGCAACTTAAGCACAAGCGTTAGCAAACTAAAGTTCGAATTGCCCGAGCCATCGGCCAACTTTGCTCTTACCGCCAACTATTGCAGCGAGGGTGTGCTGGTAGACATTGCTACAGCTGACCCCGTAGCAGCCAATCAGTTGCTGGGCTTAGCCGTGATTAACCGCGAAAAGACTTGCTATTTCGACACGCTTACGGTGGGCACAGAGGGGGTAGAACTGCTCATTCCGCAAAAGGCTCTGAGGGGAGGGGTAAACCGCATTGAACTCTTTGATACCGACGGCCATAGTATGGCATCGCGCATGGTGTGGGCGCAACCTTCGGCTATCGAAAACCGCACCATCACCACCCACATTAGACAAAATAAAGCGGTGTACGACGCATTTTCGCCTGCCGTGCTTGATATTCAACTAACCGATGCACAGAGCCGTCCGGTAAGCACAACCTTCTCGTTAGCTGTTCGCGACCATGCTGGCAATCTTACCGAGACCGAGGATGGAGGCATTGGTGCTGACCTCTTGCTGTCGTCAGAACTTAAGGGCTATATTCACCGTCCCGACCTCTACTTTGTAAAAAACGATGCCCTTCATCAGCGTATGCTTGACTTGTTGCTCTTGGTGCAAGGATGGACTGCTGACTCGTTTGCAACGATGTGTGGCACCGATACTTTCAGACTGAAACAGCCCATCGAGGACAAACTTATCTTGCGCGGAACGCTCTATAAAATGGACACGAAACTGAGGCCTCAGCCCAACTTTACCTTAGATTTTAAAGCTTATTCGTTAAAGGGTGGTAGCATTGAGGGCGAAACCACTACGGACCAAAACGGCCGCTTTGCTTTTGAGTCGAACGTGAATTATAGTGGCGAATACATCGCACAGTTCATCATGAAAAACAATAACGACAAGCGCCGATGGAGCAAACTCACCCTCGACCGTTGGTTTGCCCCTCAACCTCGCCCTTTGTATGCCAACGACCTTATGTTGCGCATGCCCACACCTATTGACAGCACATCTATCAATGCCATTGAGCGTAAAGCCGACACCTTTGTATGGAAAGATACGCTCTCTTACTCCGTAAGCCACACACTTGGCACGGCTGAGATTAAGGCGCATAAACGCTACAAAGGCTTTACCGGAAACCGCTATACATGGAATGGCGGTGAGAAGCATGGTATGGAAAATGCTACTAAATACTACAACATTGAATGGGCTGTTGAGGAACTTAAAGACCGCGGACACGATTGCAGCGAGAACATAATTAGTACACTTGGCTACATGGAGAATGCACTTGAGAGCTCGCAATATGTGCGTATCAGCCCCGAAGATGAACAAAGTGGAAGCTATGATAATAGAGAGACTACCAATCCAAATTCAAACAACGGAGAGGGAACAAATAAAAGCGCCATCGGAACTGATCCAAACAGAAAACTTAGCGGTGCTGAAAAGGACTTAAACGATTGGTTTAATAGCATTACATACAAAGGTCTGTTAGTGAAAAATATTTATTTTGACAACACATTGATAAATGGCGGTAATCAAGACTTCTTTAATCAAGCCCACAAGCAAAACTTTCAAGAAACTACCTCAGAGCAGATTAAGTCGGTGGCAATTGTGGGCAGTTGTTTGCGCGAAGATGCTATAACAGGCCAAGATAAACGCAACAGCCGAACAAGCTATAGTATGTATATATATAGTCTGCCAGAGAGTTACCGCTTTCGCGAGAACCGTGGCATTGACCGCCGACGCATCCAAGGCTTCTCCCCTCACAAGGCTTTCTATTCGCCCAACTATAGCGACACCGACCTACCCAACGACAAGGATGTGCGACGCACACTTTACTGGAATCCATCGGTAAGAACCAACGACGAGGGGCATGCCAATGTGCTTTTCTTTACCAACTCACGCCCACAGCAACTGCTCGACATCACGGTGAGAGGTGTGACAAAAGAGGGTGGATTTATAGAGTAAAACATATTGCCCAATCGCCTATAAACAACAAAAAAGGCTATCGCATTGTATCGTATGCGATAGCCTTTTTATTACGCTTGCTTTTTGCGTTACTTTTCGGGGAATACAAATTGCTCAAGCTTCAAGGTTCCGAGTTCTTCGAGCTTACCTACGTAGAGCTTAAAGTGGTCGGCAGCCATGTGCTTTTTGAGCGATTCTTCGTCTTTCCATGTTTCGCAAATCATAAAGATGTCGGGACGAGTGGCACTCTCAAAAGTGTCGTAGGCAATGTTGCCTTCGTCTTTTAACGATGCTGCAGTAAGGGCGATGGCTGCTTGAAGAGCCTCGTCGTACTTACCTTCTTTTGCCTGAAAAAAACAGTTTAATCTTAGCATTTTTGTATTTGTTTTTATGTGTTCAACAATCCTTCAAATGACTTGCCTTTTACAAGAATTTGTCTTTTGAAAAGGTTGCTGAACGGGTTGTTTTAGTTGTTAGAACATATAAGCCACTTGTACCTGGAAGGTGTTGGTCTTATACTTCAGTTCGCGGTCGGTGCTTGTTCCGTTCCAGTTAGTAAAGATGGCTTTACCAGCCTTTCCGAGTGCAAAGTTATAGCCTATGCTTGCCTCAAGATGCTTGAGTAGGCGCACACCAGCACCAAGATTCCAAGTGGTGTTCATGTTCTCTTTTTCAAAGTTAGTGCCCGTACCCAAGTTGCTCCACTTCATGTTGTTAAGAGCAAATCCAAACTGTGGACCTGTGTAGAAAAACACACCTGCAATCTTGCCCAAACCAATGTTGTAACGAATGTTGATTGGTATCTCAATGGTGCGATATTTCTCAGTTTCAGATGTTTCGTTGCCGTAGGCATCCTCGCCAACCAACGTAAGGTCGCGCTGCGAATATTGCAATGAAGCATCAAAACCAATGCCTAACATGGTGTTGAATGCAACCTTAGGGCCTACGTACCAACCCGCTTTATTGTCGGATGAAAAAGTCTCCTTAGCAGTACCCGAAAGTTTCATCTTTGAGAGGTCGAAACCTGCTACTATGCCGTATGAGAACGACTGTGCTTGTGCCGCAACCGTGCTAATAAGCAGCAAAGCAAAGGCGGCAAAAAGTTTTTTTAGTGTGTTCATTTTGTTTTATACTTATTATGTTTCTGTTATCTAATATCTCTCAACTAAAATGGGAAGAACCAAGGTATCACAATGATAGCTACTATACCCATGATGAGTTGGAGCGGGAGTCCTATCTTTACATAGTCCATAAAGGTGTAGTGACCTGCATTCATCACCATAGCATTGGGAGGTGTGCATATAGGGGTGGCAAAACATGCACTTGCCGCTACTGCCGCTGCCATCATGAAAGGAGTTGGCGATACGCCCAACTGCGTAGCTGCAGCCCAAGCTATTGGGGCCACAAGGATGGCAGTGGCAGAGTTGCTTATAAAAGTGCTTAGCACCGAAGTAACCACATACACGCCAGCCATTGCTGCTATAGGACCGTATGCACGCAACATCTCAACAAGCGAGGTGGCTATCCAAGCAGATATACCCGTCTTTGATAGTGCTGTAGACATAGGCATCATGGCTGCTATGAGCACGATGCTTTCCCACCCAATCATCTTGTATGCTGCATCTACACTACGCACACAACGAGTAAGAACCATTAGCAGTCCGGCTATGATAACCACGGCTACTGGCTTAATGCCAAGTTGATCGGCAAACACCATGCAAAGCACCATCAACAGCATAAAGCCCGCTGCAACGGGGGCTTTGTGGTCAAGCGCAACACTCTCGGCATCGGCCGATGGCGAGCCTATCACAATCCACTCGCGGTTTTTCTTTGCCATGCTTTCAATGCCTTTCCACTCACCATGAACCAATATCATGTCGCCATTCTTCACGATAGAGTCAAGTGCATTGTCAAATATATACTTGCCTTGACGCTTTATGGCCAACACGTTCACACCGAAACGTTCCTTAAAGTTTGCCTTGCGCAAAGTGCGGTTGATAAGCGACGACTCGGGCGATATAAGCACCTCTGCCAAGCCTATCTCGTAGAAGTCGAGTTTGCCTTTGCCCTCGCGTTCTTCGTCTTCAAACACCGAGAGGTTGTGGTCGGCAGCAAAGCGATCTACCTGTTCGCGATGGCCCAACACATAGAAGGTGTCGTCGGCTTGCAACACGGTTGATGCATCAACAGCCTCTTGTATGTTGGGGCTAAACATGGTGCGGTTCGACCTGCGAACCTCTAGCAAGGTTATTCCGTATTGTCTGCGAACGTCAAGTTCGCCCACCGTAAGGCCCTCAAGGTGCGTATTGCCATGCTGCGCTTTGAGGCGAAACACGAGGTCGGCAATGTGATATTCGTGTAACAAAGATGCCAAACTGTCGTCGCCATCGGTGCTTTCGCCATCGTTTGCTTTCTTGCCTAAGAAGAAAGTGCAAAGCGGATATAGCAGCAAAAGGCCCACCAACAGGCATATCACGCCAATGGGCAGAAACGAGAAGAACGAAAAACCTTCGCGTCCATTGTCGCGTAAGTAGCCGTCTACTATCAAGTTGGGTGGTGTACCAATAAGCGTAAGTAGTCCGCCCATCGAACTGGCAAATGCCAAGGGCATCATAAGCCGAGCCGGACTAATGCCTGCGCTTTTTGCCATGGCCAAAACGATGGGTAAGAGCAGTGCCACCGTACCCGTGTTGCTCACAAATGCAGCCACAACGGCAGTTACGAGCATCACCAAGAAGAACAATTTCATTTGGCTCTTGCCAGCAAGTTTGAGCAGTCGGCCTGATATGATACGAGCCAAACCCGTTTGAAATACGGCACCGCCCACAACAAACAAGCCAATCATCATTACCACCGCCGAGTTCGAAAAGCCCGCCAAAGCCTCGCTGGGCGTGAGCACATTCGTAACTAAGAGCAGTGCCATAGAGCATAGTGCCACAATGTCTGAGCGCACCTTGTCGGTTATAAATGCTGCAATGGTCAGGGCAAACACCGTTATCACTATGCCCACTTGACCCGATGGAGAGGAGAGCATCTCCGCTAAATAATTCATTATTTCTATGTTGTTTTCTGGTATAAGTAGGTGTTCAAAATTAATTGATATGAATTTGTGCATTATTTTTGTCAGAAGCATAGGCTGAAGAGGGAGCGTAGCGGGCTACGTGACCGATATAGCCTGTGGTTATAGCAGAAACAATGTGCTAAGGCATATCAATTAATGTAGGACATGATTGTATAAATTAATTTTGAATACCTACTTGTTAGATTAGGATATAGGGGTACAAAACTCACTTTGACCCAAGCAAAGGTAATGCAAGGTGAGAGAAGTACAAAACGAAAAGCAGAAATAATGTGTATCAAACAAAAAATGTTGTACTTTTGCAATCAATTACAACAAAAAGACATATCATTTATCAATGAAAAAGTTTCTTTCACTGACATTATTACTACTCGTTGCCCTATTTACGGCAGCGCAAGCACAGGTTAATTTCACTGTGAGCTATAAGCGAGTAAACGCCAATACTATAGACATAGTGTTTAATGGTACGGCGCAAAGCGGGTGGCATATCTACTCTACCAACATTGCCGAGGGTGGGCCTACACGCGCCTCCTTTGGTGTGGATAAACTTAAAGGTGCCAAGCTTAAAGGGGGCTTGAAAGCTGGTTCTGGAGCCAAAACCATGCAAGACCCCGTTTTTGATATGCCGGTGTCATTTTTTGAAGGTCATGCCACCTTTACCCAGCGCATAGAGTTGCTCGACAAGGACTATAGCGTTGAAGGCTACCTGCAATATGGTGCTTGCAACGACCAAAACTGCTTGCCGCCTACAAGCGTTAATGCTAAAGTTAGCGGAGCCGATGGCCCCGAACCTACGCCGGCTATGAAGGCTGAGGCTGCTGCCATGCAAACCGATAATACGCCCGTGGTTCTGCCCACCGACACTGCTGCCGTTACTACATCTGCAACCACCGATAGCACCACCGAAATGCAAGCGGTGCAACCATTAGATGCAGCAAGCGTTAAGGCGCTATGGGCCCCCGTAATCAAAGAGCTTAAAAGCTTTGGCACAGATGCCAATGACGTTACGGGAAAAGCTTGGTATTACATCTTCTTCTTAGGGTTCTTGGGCGGACTTGTAGCACTTTTTACTCCTTGTGTTTGGCCCATTATCCCCATGACAGTTAGCTTTTTCTTAAAGCGCTCGGGCGACCGCAAAAAGGGTATACGCGACGCCATTACCTACGGCATAAGCATTGTGGTGATATACGTGGCATTGGGGCTTATCATTACCACCATATTTGGTGCTAACGCACTTAACGACCTTTCTACCAACGCCATCTTCAATATCCTCTTCTTTTTGATGCTTGTGATATTTGCAGCAAGTTTCTTTGGAGGCTTCGAAATAACGCTGCCCTCAAAGTGGGGCGATGCCGTAGATAGCAAAGCCGAAAAGACTACAGGCTTGCTCAGCATCTTTTTAATGGCATTTACCCTCTCGTTGGTTAGCTTCTCATGCACGGGGCCTATCATTGGTTTCTTGCTTGTTGAGGTGAGTACATCTGGCGGTTCTGCTCTTGCTCCCACCATTGGCATGTTGGGCTTTGCTATAGCTTTAGCTTTGCCATTTACGCTTTTTGCTCTCTTCCCTACATGGCTTAAAAGCGCGCCTAAAAGCGGTGGCTGGCTTAACAACGTAAAGGTGGTGTTGGGCTTTCTGGAGTTGGCTTTTGCTCTTAAATTTTTCTCCGTGGCCGACCTTGCATACGGCTGGCATTTGCTCGATAGAGAAACTTTCCTCGCCTTATGGATTGTAATCTTTGCCCTTTTAGGCATCTATCTATTGGGAGCAATAAAGTTTCCTCACGACGACGAAGACGAGCACCATACTTCTGTTCCACGCTTCTTCTTGGCACTCATATCGCTTGCCTTTGCCGTTTATATGGTGCCCGGATTGTGGGGTGCACCTGTTAAAGCAGTAAGCGCCTTCGCCCCACCCATGTCAACCCAGGACTTCAATCTTGACCCCGTTAAGGTCGAAGCAAAGTTTACCGACTACGAAGCGGGCATGGCGTATGCCAAGCAAATGGGCAAGCCCGTGATGCTCGACTTTACGGGACATGGTTGCGTAAACTGTCGCAAAATGGAACTTGCCGTATGGCACGATGCCAAGGTGCGCGACTTGATTAACAAGGACTATGTGCTTATTTCGCTCTACGTAGACGAAAAAACACCGCTCGCACAACCACAAGAGGTGGAAGAGAATGGGCAAACCACCACACTACGCACCATTGGCGACAAATGGAGTTACTTGCAACGCTCAAAATTTGGTGCCAATGCACAACCATTCTATGTGCTTCTTGATGATGAGGGCAAGCCTCTTAACGGCTCATACTCATACGATGAAAGCATTGATAAATTTGTAAAGTTCTTGCAAACAGGCCTAAACAATTTTAAAAAATAAGCAGGGTTTGAATAGCAACCATTCAACATTTGCAGATGATGCAACAAATGCACTCTACTTGGCATTTTGTTGCATCATCTGCTTTATTTTATTCCTAACAATAGCTGTTTTAACAAACTTTCTATGGCAAATAAGCACAAAACATAAAAATATCTTTTATTCGCTTTGCACAAAATTCACTTTGCAGTAACTTTGCACCATAAACAATTAGGTATTAGTAATTTATTAACATGCAAGACATTCGTAACATTGCAATCATTGCCCACGTAGACCATGGTAAGACTACACTTGTGGACAAAATGCTGCTTGCCGGCCACCTCTTTCGTAAAAACCAAAATGCTGGCGAACTTATTCTCGACAACAACGATCTTGAGCGCGAACGCGGTATAACCATCCTCTCTAAAAACGTCTCTATCCGATACAAAGACACTAAAATCAATATTATCGACACTCCGGGTCACTCTGACTTTGGTGGCGAGGTTGAGCGTGTGCTCAATATGGCAGATGGTTGCATTCTGCTCGTTGATGCTTTTGAGGGACCAATGCCTCAAACACGTTTTGTCTTGCAAAAGGCACTCCAAATAGGTTTGAAACCTATTGTTGTAGTAAACAAGGTGGACAAGCCTAACTGCCGCCCCGAAGAGGTGTACGAAATGGTTTTTGACCTTATGTGCGACCTCAATGCTACTGAAGACCAATTGGATTTCCCCGTTGTATATGGCTCAGCTAAAAATGGTTGGATGAGCGAAGATTACAACCAACCAACCGATAACATCAACTACTTGCTCGACAAAATTATTGAGGTTATCCCTGCTCCTAAACAACTTGAAGGTACGCCTCAGATGCTTATCACCTCGCTCGACTACTCTAACTATACAGGCCGTATTGCTGTGGGACGTGTTCATCGTGGCACTATCAAGGAGGGCATGAAGTGTACCATTGCTCACCGCGATGGCTCGCTCGAAAAGACTCAAATAAAGGAGGTGCATACCTTTGAGGGTATGGGACGCCAAAAGACTGATGCTGTTAGCTCTGGCGACATTTGCGCTGTTGTAGGCCTTGAGAACTTTGAGATTGGCGATACTATTTGCGACTTCGAAAACCCCGAGCCACTACCTACTATTGCCATTGATGAGCCTACAATGTCAATGCTCTTCTGCATCAACGATTCGCCTTTCTTTGGTCGTGAGGGCAAGTTCTGCACCTCTCGCCACATCAACGATCGTCTTGAAAAGGAACTTGAAAAAGACCTTGCGCTCCGCGTAAAGCGCAACGACACTGGCGATTCTTGGATTGTTAGCGGACGTGGTGTGCTCCACCTCTCTATCCTTATTGAAACCATGCGTCGCGAGGGTTACGAACTTCAGGTAGGTCAGCCACAGGTTATCTACAAAGAGATTGACGGACAAAAGTGCGAGCCTATTGAAGAATTAACTATCAACGTTCCTGAGGAATTTGCCTCAAAGATGATTGATATGGTAACGCGTCGTAAGGGCGAAATGACCTCTATGCAAAACATGGGCGAGCGCGTAGACATTGAGTTCGACATCCCCTCGCGTGGTATCATCGGTTTGCGTACAAACGTGCTTACAGCTTCGCAAGGTGAGGCTATCATGGCACACCGCTTTAAGGAGTATCAACCATTTAAGGGCGAGATACAACGTCGCTCTAATGGCTCTATGATTTCGCTCGAAACGGGTACTGCCTTTGCTTATGCCATCGACCACTTACAAGATCGTGGCCGCTTCTTTATCAATCCACAAGATGAGGTATATGCGGGTCAGGTTGTAGGTGAACACGTTCATGAAAACGACCTTGTTGTGAATGTAACAAAAGCTAAGCAACTCACCAATATGCGTGCTTCGGGTGCTGATGAGAAGGCACGTATCATTCCTCCCATCATCTTCTCGCTTGAGGAGGCACTTGAGTATATCAAGGAAGACGAGTACGTAGAGGTAACTCCTAAGTCAATGCGTATGCGCAAGGTTATCCTCGACCACTTGGCTCGTAAACGTGCCGGACGCGATTAATAAATTATTCACGCCACGAGGCGTTTTAGGATAAACATAAAAGTAATCTCCCAGCCAAACCATGCTATATGGTTTGGTTGGGAGATTGCTTTTTGTTGTATATGTTCCTTGCTTTTAAGCAGCAATAGGCGGTTACCTACCTTTGAGTATTCGCTGAATGTCGTCAAGTTTCTTTAGTGCTTCAACGGGTGTAAGGTTGTTTACATCCAAATGTAGCAGTTCGTCGCGTATTTGGCTCAAAACAGGGTCGTCGAGTTGGAATAGGCTCAACTGCATGCCCTCAGTTTGCTTGGTGTTGCTCTCGGCTGTAGGCACGTTCATACCTGCTTGTGCACCTGCTTTTTCGAGGTCGGCAAGTATTTGTTCTGCGCGTTTCACGATGGTTTGCGGCATACCCGCCAGGCGTGCCACGTGAATACCAAACGAGTGTTCCGACCCACCAGGCTGCAATTTGCGCAAAAATACCACTCGTCCGTTCACCTCCTTAACCGAAACATTCCAATTTTTGATGCGCGGAAATAGCTTTTCCATTTCGTTGAGCTCGTGGTAGTGAGTGGCAAAGAGTGTGCGTGCATGTGCCTTAGGATTTTCGTGGATATACTCTACTATTGCCCATGCTATAGAGATGCCGTCGTAGGTAGAAGTGCCGCGTCCAAGCTCGTCGAAAAGTACAAGCGAGCGTTCCGAAAGGTTGTTCATAATATTGGCAGCTTCGTTCATTTCGACCATAAAAGTGCTTTCGCCAACAGAGATGTTATCGCTTGCACCCACACGCGTAAAAATTTTGTCTACCACTCCTATTTGTGCCGATGAAGCTGGTACAAACGACCCTATTTGTGCCAAGAGCGTGATGAGGGCAGTTTGTCGCAACAATGCGCTCTTACCCGCCATGTTAGGACCAGTTACAATGATGATTTGCTGCTTCTTGGTGTCAAGTTCTACGCTATTGGCCACATACTCCTCGCCTGGAGGCATAAGTGTTTCGATTACGGGGTGTCTGCCATCGTGAATATCAAGCGTCAGACTCTCGTCTACCACAGGGCGCACATAGTGGTTGTCGGTTGCCACACGCGCAAGGCTTTGCAAGCAGTCAAGATGGCTAAGGGCAGAGGCATCGGCTTGTAGCGGAGCTATGTATTGTGCCACATTGCTCACGAGTTCGGCATATAGTTGCGCTTCGAGCTCAAGAATGCGGTCTTCGGCACCCAATATTTTGTCCTCGTATTCCTTAAGTTCTTGCGTAATGTAGCGTTCGGCTTGTGCCAAGGTTTGTTTTCTTATCCACGTTTCGGGCACTTTGTCTTTATACGTGTTGCGCACCTCAATGTAGTAGCCAAACACGTTGTTAAAGCCTATTTTAAGGCTTGGTATGCCCGTAGTTTCGCTTTCGCGTTGCTGAATTTGCAGCAAAAAGTCCTTGCTCGATGTCGATATTTGGCGCAGTTCGTCAAGTTCTTTGTTCACGCCATTGGCTATCACTCCGCCCTTGTTTACCAATATGGGTGGTTCGGGGCATAAGGTTTGTTTAATTGTGTCGCGCAAGGGGGTGAGTGCATCAAGTTTCAGCCCCACTTGCTTAATGGCCTCGCAGTCGGCATGTACGCAAGCATACTTTAGCAATGCCGTACTTTCGAGTGCAGCGCGCAGTTGTTGCAGTTCGCGAGGATTAACACGCCCCACAGCCACACGGCTCACAATGCGTTCCATATCGCCTATTTTAGGCAGTTCCATCTCGCAGAGTTCTCTAAAGTCGGGGTGCTTAAAGAAGTGTTCCACTCCGTCTTGACGATACACAATGTCCTTTACCGAACGTAGAGGGAATATGAGCCAACGGTGCAGCATACGTGCTCCCATGGGCGTAAGTGTATGGTCTATCACTTGTAGCAACGAGGTGCCTCCTTCGGCCATTGGCTGAACAAGTTCGAGGTTGCGCGTGGTAAAGCGGTCGAGCCTAACAAAGCGGTCTTCTTCAATGCGACGCAACGAACTAATATGGGCAGTTTGCGTGTGTTGCGTCATTTCGAGGTAACACATAATGGCTCCTGCAGCCACCACTCCATCCTTTAGGTGGTCTACGCCAAAGCCCTTTAGGTTGCGCACTTGAAAGTGCTTGGTGAGTCGCTCATGGGCTGTGGCAGAGGTAAATGCCCAGTCGTCAAGTTCGAAGATAAAATTCTTTGAGCCGTATAGTCCCTCAAACCGACCTTTCAGCCCGTGTTGCACCAAAACTTCTTTGGGCTGAAAGCCAGCCAATAGTTTGTCAATATATGCCGTGCTGCCCTCTGCCACCAAAAACTCGCCCGTAGATATATCTAAAAAAGATATGCCCACTGCGCTTGCACCAAAATGCACGGCACAAAGAAAGTTGTTTTCGCGTGCGGTAAGCACATTGTCGGTCATGGCCACACCCGGAGTTACAAGTTCGGTAATGCCACGCTTCACCAGTTTCTTAGCCAGTTTGGGGTCTTCAAGCTGGTCGCAAATGGCCACTCTGTAGCCAGCACGTATAAGGCGTGGCAGGTAGGTGTCGAGTGCATGGTGTGGAAATCCCGCCATTTCGGTAGCACTCTGCCCTTTGTTGTTACGGCGCGTGAGCGTTATGCCCAACACCTGCGATGCGGTAATAGCATCTTTGGCATAGGTTTCGTAAAAGTCGCCGCAACGAAACAGCAATATGGCATCGGGGTTTTTAGCCTTTAAGCTATAAAACTGTTTCATCATGGGGGTAAGGTTGTCAGTAGTAGCCATTTTCAGTATTTATTTTCAGATATTCTACACAACTATGGTGCATGCACACGGGGGGATGCATGCACTTTTTTCAACATTTAAGGGTCGAGTGTGCGCAACCATTGTGTGGTGCATTCACTCAACCCTTTAAAATGTACCCCCGCTGAGAATCGAACTCAGATCACTGCTTTAGGAGAGCGGTGTTCTATCCATTGAACTACAAGGGCGCATGCGTGTTTTTGTTCATTATAGCAAATGTTGGGATGCTATATCGTAAAACTTTAGCAAAAGTAACAATTTCTGCTGAAATCAGAAAGTTTGCTGTTTAAAACTATGCGCTTATTGGGCTTTCTGCCCATTTTGCTTAAGCCCTAAGCTTGAGCTAATAAAATCGATCACCTACTTAGCATGCCCTTTGTTATCTTACCCAATAATCCTCCATACATCCTCTTCGGTGCGGGCAAAAGGACCCGAATGTTCTAATTTTAGCGTAGACATGGCGGCGGCAAAATGGCCTGCCTCGTCGGGCGAGGCACCGCGCGAACGCATATATAGGTAGCCCGTAGAGTAGGTGTCGCCACATCCCGTGGCGTCGATAATAGCTTTGGGCGGATAGGCGCAGATGTCGTAAAAATGATTATTCTCTAAAATGATAGAGCCATAATCGCCCAGCGTTACACACACCTCGTTCACCCCCCATTCGGCCAATTGTAAGGCGGCATCGTGGGGATCCTTTTGGCCCGTAAGCACCTCCATCTCGTACTCGTTTACCTTTAGCACGTCGATAAAAGGCAGCACTTGGTGCTTGCCCACCCAATCGGTGGCATATACCTTTTCGCCGCGCACCTCGCGCAGATAGCCTTGTGAGTCTACACTCACCGTGCCGTGCTTGCTCAAAGTTTCAATGAGTCCTGGGGCAAAGTCGTCGGCAAGTAGCGAACCCAAGTGGTAGATGCTGGCATCAACGTTGCTTAGTGCCTCGGGTGTAAAAGGGTCGGCCTTGGCCAAAACGCGCTGAGTGCGATTGTTTTGGTTCTCTCCATACTTGTTCTCAAAGTACACCGTGTGGTGCGAGGGTACAACGCTCACCTTTACCCCCAAGGTGCGAAGTTCGTCTACGGCAGCCATGTCAGAGGGTGCAAGCGAGGTGATGAGTTCAAAATTTTTCGCACCATTAAGGTGGTACATGGCGTGGGCAAAGTAGTAAGAGGTGCCTCCCGGCATGTCCACTTCGTGGTGTGGAGTGATAATCTTATCGTGTGTTATGTGGCCTATGCAGCAAATATTGTTCATAAAAATTATACTATTTTAGATTATGCAAAATTACAATTTTATCTTGTGTAAGAGTGTTTTTGTTTGTCGTAATGCAGCGTAAATGAGCACTAAAGAACACTAAATGCCTATAAAGAAACACTTGTAGGGGCATGTAACGCACAGTTTGTAGCACTATATGCCACTTGCGTATGCTGCCAAAGGCTGTAGGCGCATGCTTATGCTCTTTGCATGCGTAAGGTGTTGGCGTATCACGGCCGTGATACGCTCGTATCAGCCCCGTGATACGCTCGTATCATGCCCACGATACGCTCGTATCACGGCCGTGATACGCCAACTACTTTTGTATGCTTGTTCTTGCACCATAGCTTTGTTAGTTGATAATCAATGCTTTATAGAAGTTTTCTACGCTATGTATTTCAATGCTTATTGGTGGTGTTCTGCATAAGTGTAGCTTATTGTTATAAGTGGTGAAAATACAAAAGAATTGGTGCTAAGACTTATTTGCTAAGTATATATTGCAATATTAAGAAATGTAATAATCTAATAGGGTACATACTGCTAAAAATCAAGCGTTTAGGCGAATTATTCCCACATTTTTTTGTTCTTTTAAAAAAGGTAATGTAATTTTGTCTTAAGAAAAACATTCAGATGAAAACATTTTTTAATCAATACATATTTATTTTTTTAACAACATCTGTAAAAGTATGAAGAAAATTACTTTCATGCTTGCACTCTTGGGATCAATCTTTACAAGTGTGCAATCGGCTTTTGCAACAGACGAGAAATGGGAAAACAAGAAGATTGCTACCGTTGCGGCTGCTGTAGATGGCATTGATAACCTTACTGATGGTTATTATTTGTTGCGTAACGTTGGCCGTCAGACATTCGTACGCGAAAACGACAACAAAGCCCTTTGGCTTTGGAATGCTACTGATGGTAGCGATGATTTGGCCACTGTTCAAGCAAAGTTTGTAGGTAGTTCGGCTTACATGAGCTCTGTAGTTTATGTAACAAAGAACACGGATTCAGACAAGTACACTATGCAGTTTAAGTCTGGTCAGTACATTGGTACTTCATTACCTAATGGCAAAGCTGCAAGTTCAAATGCAACTGCAGGTGAAGTGGAATTTGCAGCTCTTGGCTCTTCACAGTTTGCTTTCCGTCCTACTGGTTCTAATTGGGCTAATGGTAATGGCGCTGGTGGTTACTCAGAAGGTACTTTCACTGGTTGGGGTACTACACAACCTGGTGCAGGTGGCAATGGTGCATACCAATTCTTCCCTGTAACACTTGATGAACTCACAGAGATTACTTGTACATGGACTGTTAAGGCAGGCGAAAACACTGTAGGCACTTTCACTACTGAGGTAGAGAAGGGCGCAACTATCAGCGAACTCCCCACAATGCCTGAAATGTCGTACTTCTATTCTAACCCAACACTCGTAACTCCTGAGGATGCTGTGGTTAGTGCAGAAAATTGCAACTTTACTATCAATGTAGACGAGGCAGCTGCACCTTATACTGCTTCTACTGCAGCTAATCCTACTTGGTACACTATTAAGTTGCGTAACGATGAGGCTCACTACATTTGCCACGTATTGCCTTCAGACCAAGGTATCGGTACACAACGTTCGTTTACAGAAGCATTCTGCAAAGAGAATGACAAGTTGCAAACTTACGAAGGTTTCCTTTGGGCATTTGTTAAGGATGGCTTTGGTGTGAAGTTGCTCAACAAGCAAACTGGCAAGTATGTTTCGGCATCAGGCCAGAATGCAGCAGCACTTGATGCTACAGGTACAGCCTTTATTGTTAAGACTAACACTAACAACAATAGCGTAGGCTTTAGTTTGCAAATCCCTGGTTCTGCAAATATCCATATTGGTGACCACGTTAGCGGAGGTCGTCTTGGTGGTTGGGATAATGCGTCTTCTCAAAACGACAATGGCTCATGCTTCCAAATTGCATTGGCTACAGACGAGGCTTCTTTGGCTATAGGTAAGGCTGTTGCTACTGACACACTTGCTCACTTCCCTGTTTTTGAAGCAAATGCTACAATGGCAAGCGCACGCACTCAAGCTTCTGTAGACGCTGCAAAGGCTGCTGTTGAAGCTGCTACTACTCCTGAAGGCATCATCAATGCTTACAACATGGTAGATGTTCCTGCATTTGACGCTGCTGCTTACTACCGCATTCAAAATATCAACGGCATCACTAAGAAGTATCTTACTTCTGCTCCTATCTTTGTAGGTACCGATGGTGTTTTGGCTACATCTTACAACGCTGGTCTCTCTGGCGACCGCGTAATTCGTCGTGTTGCTGACAGCACAAACTTCGTTTCTCAACTTTGGCAGCTCGTTTCAAACGGCAATGGCACTTACAAAATTAAGAATGCCAACACTGGTTGCCGTATGAGCTCTAACGCTGCACCTATCGATATGCCTATCAATGTAAATGCTGGTGGTGACTACACTATCAAGGCTGTTCCTTCTGCTACATTCGAAGGCAACGATAGCACTACTATGTTGCAAATGGTTGTTAATGACAACATCATCAACGCATTCTCTGGCGACCAAGCAGACTATATCCAAGCTTGGAATGACAAGAACGACAAGGGTGGCTTCTGGCAATTTGTTAAGGTAACCGAAATTCCTGTTGCTATTAGCGAAGCTAACTATGCTTCAGTTGGTTTCCCATTTGCAGTACAAGTTCCTGCTGAGAGCGGTGTGAAGGCATTCTACGTAAGCAGCATTGCCGATGGCAAGATGGCTCTTACTGAATTCGAAAATGGCGTTATCCCTGCTAACACAGGTGCTATCCTTTATCACGATGGTGCAACTACTGTAAACCTTGCTATCACTACTACTGATGCTACTGTAGAGGACAACAAACTTACTGCTACTGCTGCTAAGCGCGTAGGCTACGAAGCTGAGAGCACTTACGTACTTGCACTCAACGGCGAAGGCAACGCTGCTTTCTTGAAGAGCGACCTTACTTCAGTACCTGCAAACAAGGCATACGTTAGCGCAGACCAAGTAGCTGAAGGCGAAGGTGCTGCTGCAGTGCTCAACTTTGTATTTGGTGGCACTACTACAGCTATCAATGGTGTTGAGGCTAACAATAGCAACAACGTTGAATACTACGACCTCAATGGCCGCCGCGTGCTTTATCCTGCTAACGGTATCTTCGTTACTAACGCAGGTAAGAAGGTTTTCATTAAGTAATGAAGTTTATTAACTACTAATTGAATTTATTACGATTATGAAGAAATCATATATCATTCCCTCTTCAACTCGCATTAATCTTGTGGTTGAAGGCATGATGGCGCAAAGCCTCGTTATTGGTGGCGACACTACTGTAACAGACGAAAACCAAGTGCTCTCTAACGGTCAAGGTTGGAGCAGCGACAACTGGACAGCTGATGACGAGGACTAATCCTCACTCACCAATATAAATAATAATCGGAGCGTTTGCCAAGCGGCAAACGCTCCGATTTGTGTTTAGGGT